>OLNS01001402.1_pt1 | contig 18494 bp, 16 predicted proteins | sample 1673031 | NCBI WGS metagenome assembly OLNS01 (sample SAMEA3136748, study PRJEB25190) | human gut metagenome | biome: human gut; feature: human-associated habitat; material: faeces | place: Austria | collected 2013
TTCTGGCGGTAGTGGTGAGGAGATATCCTCTCTGTCCTTCCCTGTGGTTCCAGGGGCTGATCCAGGTCTGACGCCCTTCCTCTTCCGGCAACAGAATGCCTTCCTCATAGGGAAAAAACTTTCTCCTGTCATCTCCCAGAAACAATCTGGGCGGCATCTTGCGGCAGGTGTTCATCATGGCTTCCGTGATCAACTGGTCTTCCGTAAGCTTCCATGGCAGTACCATACCGCGGGACACCTGTATGGTCAGACTGCTTCCGGTCTTCTCACTGGTCAACAGATGCAGCACCAGCGCCACATCTCCAATCTTACGATAGATGGCATTGCCAAGCTCCTGCCTGCACCGTTCATAATTCACCGGACGCACGATCATATGCCTTCTGCAGACAGCATAGCTCAGATTCTCCCCGGAGAGTACGATGTCCTCTTCTTCATCGTCCTCCGTCAGGCCCGCCGAGATCTCCGGTAAAATACTCTGCCATCCTTCCTGTCCGTATCGCTCATACAAAGGCCGTATCAGCCAGTGCTGTATATATTCTCTTTTTCCACGCATCCATAATGCGCAGAGCATATCTTCACGTATCATGATCTGTTCTCTTCCATACATACACCGGTTCATAATATTCATGATATGAACCGCCATCGGATCACCGCATACCATGTGCCGTTCCAGCAGGCGTATGGTCTTGCCCCGTGCCGTTTCCATGTTCTGCACATTCCAACGCAATTCCTTCTTAAATTCTTCGTATGTCATTGATCCCCCATTATTTTCTCCCTGCAAAAGCAGAGAACTGATCCGTAAATTTGCGTACAAAAATAAAAGGTACTATTAAAAAAATCGTTGGAAATCCCGGCCGAACGGCCTATTTAGAATTCTTATTTCAGAGATTTACAGTTTCCGAAACCATCCGGATTTCGGATAACTCCACCCTATCATAGATAGATTGCTTTGTCTATATGCGATTTCACCAAGGATATCTTTTGTCAAATTTCACGAAAAAATAATTTCAAAAAGAAAAAAAGTCCCCGTTTTCCGCAAAAACAGGGACTTTACAAATGTCAAATATGAAATTACACAACGCGTCGTACTGCCAGGATCGGACGGTAATTGGCATTGCTGATCTTGATACCAGTACGCTGTGTGCTGGCATGCACGATCAGCCCGCCGCCAATATACATAGCCACATGACCGTCATAACAGATCAGATCTCCCGGCTGTGCATTGCTGTAGTCCACACCGGTACCGCAGCTTCTCTGCTCATAGGACGTACGGGGAATGCTGTAACCGAAATCACTGTAGACGCGGAAGGTAAATCCGGAACAATCCGCACCATTCGTCAGGCTGGTACCGCCCGCCACATACGGATTACCTATGTACTGACAGGCATATTTTGCAAGACGCTTTCCCATATCACTGCCGGAGGCACTTTCGATGACTGAGGTATAATTGGTCGTTGCATAAGTGCCGGTGGCTGCGGCAGTATTTCCCTGCTGTGCCTTCGCCTGCAGCTGTTTTAACTGTTTTTGTTCCTGTTGCAACAGTGCCTTCGCTACGGAAGCCTCCTGCTTTGCCTTCTTGATCTCCGCATCATAGTTGGCGGATTCCTGCTTTTTCTTGGCCAGCATCACATCCAGTTCCGATTTCTGGTTCTCCAGATCCGCCTTATCGGCTTCCAGCTGATCCTTATCGACCTGCAGCTGGGTCTTCTCTTCTTCCAGCTGGTTCCACAGCGCCAGTACCTGTTCCTTGGTCTCCTCGTATTCCTGCAGTTTCTGACGGTCATACTCGTAAACGCTCTCCACGAAGTCCATCCGGTTCAGCATACCACTCAGGCCACCGCCCTGTAACAGAAGGTTCACATAATTCTCCGAAGAATCATTTTCATACATCATGCGCATCCGACTGACCATATCGTCATGCTGCTGTTCTTCCTGCGCCTTGGCAATATTGTACTCTTCCTGGGTCTGATCAATCTGGATCTGCTTGTCGGCAAGTTCCGTTTCCTTCGCTGCGATCTCATCTTCCTTCATGCCGATACTGGTCATGGTGTTGATGATCTCCGCATTCAGGTCATCAATCTTCTCCTGCACCAGATCCTGTTCATCCTGCAGGGAATTGATCTGGCTGTTGATATTGTTCAGCTGGTTCTGATGTTCTTTAATGTTGTTCTGCAGATCACTCATGGAAGGTGCTGCCTGCACCGTCTCCGCGGGAGATTCCCAGACAGAGCCGGTGGCTGTCAGCGTCACCGCTGCCAGAAGAAAATAACATAAAAACTTTCTTTTTGCTCTATTTACTTTTCTGCCAGCAGTTTTTTTCTTCATAGGTAGAGTTACTCCATTACAATAATGTCAGGCTCAAAAGTCCCGGGCTTGGATGCCTACGGATTGTTCCGTGCTACGCACTCCCACTTCTCCGCTCCGCTTCGGTCCGTGCTAAACATGTGCCACTGGATAGCACCCTACCCAATATTCGCATATCGTGGGATTAGCATCCCACTTTTATGCTCATATCGGGGCGGGGCCTAAGGTCTTTCACCCACTTATGAGCGAGCTCATGTGGGCTTAGACCTTTTGCCCCTGGCATCATATATTATAGGTCGCAGTTATTTACGGTACGAGGGAAGGGGATAACATCACGGATATTGCCCATTCCGGTAATATACATTACGCAGCGCTCGAAGCCCAGTCCGAAGCCTGCATGACGTGCGGAGCCATAGCGGCGCAGATCCAGATAGAACTGATAATCTTCCTTATTCAGTCCCAGCTCTTCCATACGCTTCTCCAGAATCTCCAGATTGTCTTCACGCTGGCTGCCGCCAATGATCTCGCCGATACCGGGTACCAGGCAGTCCATAGCAGCCACAGTCTTGCCATCCTCGTTCAACTTCATGTAGAATGCCTTGATCTCCTTCGGATAATCGGTTACGAATACAGGTCTCTTGAATTCCTTCTCGGTCAGATATCTCTCATGCTCGGTCTGCAGATCGCATCCCCAGAATACCTTGTAATCGAACTCATCGTTGTGCTTCTCCAGGATCTTGATAGCCTCAGTGTAGGTCACATGACCGAAATCCGAGTTGACCACATGCTGCAATCTTTCGATCAGTCCCTTATCCACGAACTGATTGAAGAATGCCATCTCTTCGGGCGCATTTTCCAGCACATAGCGGATCACATATTTTAACATGCTCTCTGCCAGGATCATATCATCCTTCAGATCTGCAAAACAGATCTCCGGCTCGATCATCCAGAACTCTGCCGCATGACGGGTGGTGTTGGAATTCTCGGCACGGAAAGTCGGTCCGAAAGTATATACGTTCTTGAATGCAAAAGCATAAGTCTCTACATCTAGCTGTCCGCTTACGGTCAGGTTTACAGGCTTACCGAAGAAGTCCTGGGTGTAATCTACTTTTCCGTCCTCGGTCTTAGGCACGTTATTCATATCCAGAGTGGTCACCTGGAACATCTCGCCGGCACCCTCACAGTCACTGCTGGTGATCAGAGGAGTATGCACATAGACAAATCCTCTCTCCATGAAGAAGGTGTGGATTGCATAAGCGATCAGGGATCTGACACGGAACACTGCCTGGAAAGTATTGGTACGTGCTCTCAGATGAGAGATGGTACGCAGATACTCAAAGGAGTGACGCTTTTTCTGTAAAGGATAATCTGCAGTAGAAGGTCCTTCCACGATCACTTCCGCTGCCTGCATCTCAAATGCCTGCTTTGCCTCGGGGGTAGCCACGATGGTGCCGCGGATCACAACTGCCGCACCTACATTGATCTTGCAGATCTCCTGGAAGTTCGCAAGTCCATCGCCATATACTACCTGTAAAGGCTCAAAAAAGGTTCCGTCGTTGATCACCAGGAAACCGAAGTTCTTGGAGTCACGATTGTTCCTCACCCAGCCGCCTACGGTGATCTCCTTGCCGATATAGACGTCTTTTTCCCGATGAAGTTCTCTGATGTCTGTTAATTCCATAATTTTTCCTATCCGCACGCTGCGACGTGCTCTATCTGAACCGGCCCGCATCCTATTCGCCGGTCACATACTATTTTTAAAATTTAATTGTTGGTGATCTTTGCGTTCTCTACCAGATAATCTGTCACTTTATCATAGAGGAAATACTCTCTGTAGTCTTCCTTGGAGGTCTCGCCGATATACTCCTCGATAGTGTCATAGCCTGCTGCTGTAGCACGATCCAGCAGGATCTGATCCAGTTCTTCATCACTGATGTTCAGGTTTTCTCTGTTGGCCACTGCCTGCAGGGCAATATCCTGCTTTGCTGCCTCCTCAGAATAGGTAGCCAGGAAAGATGCCAGATCCTGTCCATAATAATACTGGGTAAATGTGTCTGCGTCCACGCCGTAAGAAGATGCCATGGAGGTGATGCTGCTCTCTGCGGCATCGGAATATTTCTGTACCAGTGCTTCCGGTACGGAGGTAAAAGTGTTGTTTGCCATAAATGCATCCATCACTGCCTGCTGTACATTGGTCTCATAATTCTGCTGTGCATTCTCATTCAGATAATCATAAGCGTACTGACGGAGTTCTTCCTCGTTCGTCACACCATCGATACCGAAGTTACTGATGACTTCATCACTGAATTCCCCATCCTGTGCGGGCTGAATATAATTTACCGTCACCGTAAATACCACAGCCTGTCCTGCCAGATCAGAATTTCCATAGTTCTCCGGGAATGTAAGATCCAGATCCACTGTCTCGCCGGGCATCACGCCGATCAGTCCATCCTCGAATCCGGCAATAAAGCTTCCGGAACCGATGGTCAGATCGTATCCCTGTGCGGTACCGCCGTCAAATGCCACGTCATCCTTTTTGCCTTCGTAATCGATGTTTACGGTGTCTCCGGTCTCCACGGCACGATCCATAATCCCGCCGTTCTCTGCGGTAATATTTTCATAATATACATTATTGACCAGACTGTCCCACTCATCCTCATCTACTTCCACGGTGTCTACGGATACTTCCAGCCCCTTGTACTCGCCCAGTGTCACATACTTGTCCACATCCATATCCTTCAATGCAGTACTTTCTGCTCCGGCGCCGGTCGCTGCATCCGTGCCGTCTCCTGTATCCTTTGCTCCGCAGCCCGCCAGCATACACATGCTTAAAACCGCTGCCAGAAATCCTAATGTCTTTTTCTTCATTGTGTTACTTCCTATACCTTTCTATTACTGCCATTTGTGCATAAATGCATCATAGCACCGCCCATTATAGCACATCCTCCGGGCTATAACAAGGGTGACAATAACCGGCAGACCTGCTCTTTTATGCGGATCTTCAGGTTCCTTCCCGTGTAATAATCCCGGGTGATCTGACGGCAGACTTCCAGATCCCTGTGAAATATTTCCACCATTTCCCACGCCTTTTTTTCATCATATACCACCGCATTTACCTCAAAATTCAACGCAAAGCTGCGGATGTCCATGTTCGCTGTTCCGTAACACAGTACTCTGTCATCCACGATCATGCCCTTGCTGTGTAGAAAACCGTTGTTATAGGTATAACAGTTGGCCCCGGCCATGACCATATCGCCAAGATAAGAATAGGTGGCCCAATAGACAAACGGGTGATCTGGCATACATGGGATCATAATGTTCACTTCGATCCCGGACTTCACCGCGATCATCAGGGCATTCAGGATCGCCTCATCCGGGATAAAATACGGAGTCTGGATATAAATGCTTTTCTGTGCCTTGTTGATCAGACGCAGGTAATTATCATGGATCTGCTGAGTCGTCTTATCCGGACCACTGCTGATAATCTGCAGATCACAGAAATCCCTCGTACCGGCTTCGATCCCCCGGAACAGTTCCGGGCGCAAAAACAGGTTCTCTCCTGCCGCATAATTCCAGTCTAAAATAAATCGCACCTGGAGCCCCAGTACCGCACTGCCGCAAATCCGCAGATGGGTATCTCTCCAGTGTCCAAACTTTTCATCCAGATCAATATATTCCTTTCCGACATTAAATCCGCCCACGTAAGCCACTTTATTGTCAACGACCACAATTTTCCTGTGGTTGCGGTAATTGATACGAAGCTGAAGCCTCCGCAGGATCGCCGGGAAAAATTCCGCGGTCTGCACACCCTTTTCATTCAGCCATTTCCAGTAGCTGTGCCGCACGGAACGACAGCCCATGGCATCGAACAGAACCCGGACCTCCACACCCTGTGCCGCCTTCTCGATCAGAATATCCTTGATCTGATTGAATAATACGTCGTTTTTAATAATGTAGTATTGGATATGGATAAAATGCTCCGCATTCCGCAGATCTTCCATCAGCGCCCGGAATTTCTCATTGCCGTCGATGAAGATATCCACATCGTTGTCCTTCGTCAGCATGGCTTCTCCGGCCTCCAGATTATACATGACCAGATCCTCATACCCCCGGATATTCTCATCCAGCTCCTGGACATCCCGGGATCTCAGCCGGTACTCCTGCTGTCTTATATCTTTGCTGATGTGATCCTCCACCTCTTTGATCCGGAACATTTTCCGCTTGTGCATATCCTGCCCCAGTAACAGATAGAACACGAATCCCAGTACCGGTATAAAATACAACAAAAGCAGCCATGCCCACACACTCTTTGGATCCCGTCTCTGAAAAAACACGATCACGATGGCAAACAGCATATTAAAAAATACCAGATGGCTGCAGAAAAAATCTATTCCTGTCTTTACGATCTCAAATGCTTCACTCATAATACTGCCCCTTCAGATGAAAAACATCCCTTTTCCTCAATATATCATAATGCAAACCTTCTTTCCAGCAAAAGAGACTGACAAATGCCGAAAAAATCAACATTCTCAGTCTCTTCTTATCTTTTGTATTCAAGCCGGCGGTCTCCGGCCGTGATATTTTATCCCTCTGTGATGAGTGTTCTCTTTCTATCCTGATCGCAGAATTCAATCACATAGGAACAATCCTGCAGATCTGCCTTCAGCTGTGCAGTACAGCCCTGATGTTCCCATACAAAGCAGATTCTGGATCCTTCACTGCTTACTTGGATCCGGCTTTCTTCCGAGAACGCCGGGCAGGAATTTCGGAATCGCAACAACTCCAGTTGCTGCTTTACAATCGGCTTACTCAAACCACTGCATACCTGTGCTGTCGTCAGATCTGTCCGATTGATCTCCTTATGTCCTCCGGGACCTGCCATCTTCACCGCTTCGTAGTCGTTCTTTCCGGCGAACAGATCCAGATACCAGATCTGCGGTTTGCCCGGCATAAATATCTGCAAGGCTCTCGCAAGGAGCATCTTTCTCTCATCTTCGCCCAATGCACTGAAGTAGGTTGCATTCACCTGATAGTAAATGTTTTTCTGACCGTGAAGATCCTTCACATATCCCCCACGGGAGACAATAATGTCGATCAGTTTCTGAATCCGGTCCTCCGCCAGAATTCCTTTGAGATCCAACAGTGGAATCCCATCGTGACAGCCAAGCATATTCACGGTTCTGATATTTTTATCGATCAGCTCCTGTGCCCATCCGGCCAGATGTTCTCCGTTTCCCGATTCCAGGGCATCTATAATGAGTCCCGGCAGGAAAAAGTCATAGGTGACGTATCCCTGCTCTGAGATTTTCTCATAAATCTTTTCACGATAGCATTCATGAATCTCCGGCAGAAGTTCCATACCGTACGGTTCCGCAATCTGTTTTATTTTGTCCAGAAGTTCCCAGGTGTCCGGCTGGTTCAAAAAATTCCGTTCTCCCGGTTTCTTCGGTGCATAAGCAAATGCATCCAGTCTCACAATCCTGGCTCCATACCCCGCCAGTGTCTTTAATACTTCACGGTAGTACTCCCACACCTTTGGCGATTGGATATTCAGATCCATCTGTCCGAGATAATACCGATGCTGCTCCATGTAATTCCAGATCGTTGTAACCTGTTCTTTTGTCAGCCTTCCTGCTTTTCGCTCCAGAACGATTTTCCGTAAAATATCTGCCGGTTTTTTTCCTTCCGGGCAGCCCATGGACAGTTCCTGTGCAATAATTTCCGCCTGCATATATTGCAGATCGGCAGCTTTCATCAGTTCAGGCGCATTAACCTCAGGGTAGTTCACTTCCTGATAAAAAGTATTCCAGTAAGGGATCTCTCTGCCATCCGGAAAACGTACCATAAGAATGGGGAGTCCCGGCTTCCGGAAAAACATCTTTTTCAGATACTTTTCTTCCGGAAGGATATATCCCTGCTCCGTCATTTCTCCGCAGTCCTTCCAGAATTCATTCCAATTAATGAAGAAATCCTTGTACTCCGATTCTTCCCCTTTTGCAATGATATCCTGGAATTGCTTCGACAACACCGAAGCATGATTCAGGATAAAATCCAGCTTCAATTCAATCCCAAGCTTTTTTATTGCTTCCAATGTTTCGCCGGAAGCATACATCTTGTTCAGAGAATAATCAATCACGGAAAAACCTCTGTCCAGATCCGTATGGTACAGACTGGGCAGAATATAGCAGGAAGAAAATGCTCCCTCTGCCTCTTCCGTTTTCAAAAAATCTACAACATCATCCAGGGTTCCGCCCAGACTATCCGGGTAGAGATTCAACATCGGTCCTATGTTCATAACATCTTTCCTTTTTATTTCTGAAGCTTCGGAACAAATTGCGCATATTCCTTCCGGTCTAACACCGTTCCGTCCCGGGTAACAATAAGTTTTGCTTTCTCAGACTGCTTTTTCAGCATTTTCTGCTCAATATCCAGTACCATCATCGTAAATGGGTTGTCTATCCATTGATCACGGTTTCTTTCCAGACGGCTCTGCAATGTCTCCTGGGGGGTACTGTCAAGGTAGATAGGGATATCCACACCGCTGTAGTATTCACTGTTGCTGTGTGTCCACTCCACCAACAGCACTTTTATTCCGGTGAAATCCTTCTCTTCATACCACAGTTCTGTCTCTTCGCGTCCCATATGTCTGACCCATAGCTTTTCTCCGCCGGCTTTAAACGCATGAACCAATCTGTTTACTTCCTCAAAATTAATTTCCTTTTCCGTGCCAAGATAATTTTCCAGAGCCCTTCTGCCGTTTCTGAGATAAGACTCATACCATGAATATTTTCCGACATGTTTTTCATCCGCATCATTTCCGGCTTTTTGAAATTCCTGAATGATTGTACATCGTTCTTCTGTATAAGTCTGCTCTTTCAGCATTCCCACAATTGCATTTTCTCTGAAAATCTGTAACCGCTCCGCATCATTGTACTTTGGAATTCTATGCGGATAAGCATCTCCTGACAGAATGTAATTTTCTATCCCTTTTTCCTTCAGGAAGCAGGAAAGTAACAATGCCGTCACTGTTTTTCCGGATCCGGAGCCTCCGCTTACTGCAACGACTACTTTTTCGGAACGTGTCTGCTTCGCACAGTTTTCAATCATGGGGAGCAGCTTTTGCATCAGTTTTTCTGCCAACGTAGTATCATATATTTTCAGTAGCTCCTTTGATGACGGTTCTGCTTCACTTTCCATTATGGTTCCTTTTTCTATCATATCTGTTCCTTTATCGTCATTATTTTACTTTGTGGACTCCCGGTCGATCAGTTCTACCGGAAATACAACCTGGGATGGAACCTTTTCACCCTTTACTTTTTTCACAATCGCTTCTATGGCATATTCACACATTTCCTGCACCGGCTGATGAATGGTCGTAATGGAAGGATACGTCAGTGTGGAAATCCAGGTATCATCGAATCCCACAATAGAGATATCCTCCGGAACACGTTTTCCCATTTTTTTGCATGCACGGATAATATTTGCAGCCATTACATCACTTGTTGCAAAAATTCCATCCAGATCCGAATTTTTTTTCAATAATTCCAAAATATTGTTGCCGAATTCTTCTGATAAGGGAGCCAACCTGTCTGTATAAACCACACGTCCACTGATTTTTTTATCCTCGCAGCACTTCATAAATGCCTTTTCTCTGCTATATGCAGGGATATTTTCCTTGGTAGGCGGGTTAAAAATTGCGATATTTCTGCATCCGGCATCAAACAGCCGGTTAGCCGCCAGAATACCACCCTGATAGTTATCGCAAAGAACTGCCGGAATGTTTTCCGCAATTTCTCTCTCAAAAGAGATCAGTGGACAGTTAGAATCCAGATGTTCCATCGTCTCTCCGATATGGCTGCACACAACAATTCCAAGAACTCTGTGTGAATAGAGCAGATCAATATACTGTAATTCTTTTTCCCTGCTGTTCTCGGAAATACAGACCATTATCTTGTAGTTGTGTTTTGTCACATAATGCTCCAGCCAGTGAAGGACCTTGCTAAAGTAAGGATGCTCTACAGATGGGAGAATCACTCCGATATAATCACTCTTCTGCCGGGATAAATTTCTCGCCATTTCGTTTGGCATATAGTTCAGCTTTTCCATGGCAGAATATACTTTTTCTCTCGTCTCTTCACTGATGTATCCACGATTATTCAATACTCTGGATACTGTTGTGGAGGTCACTCCTGCTTCTGCAGCTACATCTTTGATTGTTGGCATATTCCCTTCCCCTTATCTTACTTTTTTGCATCAGACAGTAACGGAAAGTCCGTCGTAAGTCAAAAGGAACCCCTCCTGACCTACCAGTCTTTCATATTCCTGCGGAATCATACCGCACATATGAGAATAATGATTCAGATAATATTCCGTATCCGGTGTCACTGCATGCATTCTGCGGAGTTTCTCCCGCAGCTCTACATTTTCCCGAATTCCCATATGCGTGTCACCATCCAGTATACCTCTGCTGGTATCCATACTGACGACGTCAAATTTTATGTTCTGTTGTTCTATAAAATCCAGTGTTTCCTCCGGCAAAGCCCCCGTATCATTTGCATACAACAGGGTCGATCTTCCATCCTCGATCACAAAGATCAGAGCTTCCTCATCCAGCTTGTGATATGCCTTTAAAGGTGTAAACTTTAAATGACCTATACGGAATGGTTCAAACTTTTGAATCCGGTGAAATCTCATCCTTGTCAGATCTACATGTGGATCCTTAGCTATTATCTCCATAATACCATCCCGAACCGCATCATTGCCATAAATTTCCATTACTTTTTTATCTTTTTTTTGAATCACGGATGCCATTTCCCGCAGTCGGAAGCATATTTCCGTGGTATTCAGGTGATCGGAATGAGAATGGGTAAATACTAGGTGATTTACCTCCGATAAATCCACATGGCTGTTAATACATTGGGAAAAAATATCCGGCGACAGGTCGATCATCACCTGATCTATCAGAGTACAGCTACGTGTCTTTACATTTTTTCCCAACAACGTTCTTACCTTACGACATGCTTCACACTGGCAGAAAATACTGGGGAATCCTTCTGCTCCGCCTGTTCCGAGATATCTGATTTCCACTTTATCACCCCTTAATTCCGCTGGATGTCACAGATGCCACAAACTGCTTCTGGAATACCAGGAATAATATCATCGTAGGAATAACCATTAATGTAGAGAACGCAAAGACCTGTCCCCAATCAGTGTAGGTATCGGAAAACAGTGACTTTAAAGCCAGCGGCAGTGTTCTGTAAGTACCGTCTCTGGTAACCAGGGTGGGCCACAGCAGATCGCTCCAGGAACGGATGAATGCCATGATCGCAACAGTGGTAATGATCGGCTTAGACAAAGGCATCATGATTTTGGTAAATATTTTCCAGTAGGAGGCTCCATCAATAATTGCAGCCTCCTGCAATTCCTTCGGCATTCCCTTAAAATGATTATAGTATAGATACATGTACATGGGATATGCGACACTGGGAATGGCCAGTCCTATATATGTATTTAACAGTCCCAGTGAATTCACTGTCATAAAACGGTTAATGATAATGGACTCTGTGGGAATAATGCTCAATGCCACAATGGTGGATATAATGATTGCCTTTCCACGGAAATTAAGCATTCCCAGTGCATATCCGATCATTGCATTGATTGTGGTTGCCAGCAGGACAAAGATGATCGTTACTACAACGGAATTCTTGAAGAACTTGAAGAAATCCGCTTTCACAATAACATTGATATAGTTATCCAGTGACAGGTCTCCGTAAGGAATGAATGCTCTGATATTTGACATATCCGATTCGATCTGCGCATATGGTTTCAAAGAAGATACGAACAAAAATACGATCGGTCCGATGAAAATAGCTGCTATGAGCAAATATCCAAGATACATACACAATTTCATAATGATTTTTTTTCTTTTTGACATTGCAGTTCTCATTCCCTAGTCCTCCTTTGCAAACTTATTCTGCAGAATTGAAATAACCATTACCAGCATAAAGAATGTAACTGCGATTGCGGAAGAGTATCCTACCTGTCCATTTACGAATCCGGCTTTATACAACTGGAATACTACGGTCGTTGTTGCATTGGACGGTCCGCCGTTTGTCAGTACATACACCTGGGTGAATACTTTCAGGGAATTGATAATCACAGATACCAAAACGTATACCAGTGTGTTCTTCAATCCGGGTACCGTAATATAAATAAATTTCTCAAAGGTGGTACATCCATCAATTTCGGCAGCCTCATATAGTTCTTCGGAAATGTACTGCAGACCACTTAAAATGATCAACATCTGCATACCAAGATTCTGCCAGATATACATAATTGCCAGACACGGAAGTGCCAGATGCTGATCCTGAAGCCATTTCTGAGGTGCGATGTGCAGCAGACCCAGAAACGAATTTAATAATCCGCTGGATTTGGAGGAAAAAATGAATGCCCAGATAACTGCCACTACAGTCATCGTTACAACCTGCGGACTGAAATAGATCAGTCGGAACACCTGTACGCCTTTGATCTTCTGGTTTACAAAAACCGCAAGCACGGTTCCGATCACCAATACCGAAGGCACTACGATCAGTGCATACAAAAATGTATTTTTAAAAGAAAGTACTGTCACTTTGCTTGTGAAAATCTCAATATAATTCTTCAACCCTACAAAGGCTGTTTCCATTCCCACTTTGGGAATCAGTTGTTTATTGGTAAATGAATACACAACAGACATTGCAAACGGTAAAATGATAAATACCAGTGCCAGCACCACTGCCGGTGTGCAGAACAGGAATGCGGCTTTTGACTCGCCACGTTGTAATCCGCTTTTTTTCTTAGAACTGTTTGCCATAAGTACTCCTTTTTTTATGAATAAGGCTGCCCTCACAGACAGCCTTATCCGATACTTCTTATTTCAGATTATTGAAAGTTCCATCCGTTCTCTGTAATAATTTCATCAATATTCGCAGCGGCATCGTGCAACTCTGTTGCAGGATCTGCGCCGGCATAGATATTACCGATAACGCTGGCCATTGCATCATAAATGGTCATATGTGCAGGGGTGTACGGACGCAGGAAGGAAATACCACTCTCCAGCTGCTGTCTGTACAGATACAGGGTACCTCCCTCACAATAGTCGGGGATTGCATCCATAACACTGGATCTTGCGGGAACCGCACCGTTGACATCTACTACCATCTTGATGTAATCGGGGTTGGTTGCTTCCTGCAGCATTGCCCATACAGCATCATCCTTTCCGGATTCCTGTGCTCCTGTGGTCATGATCATAACAGTAGAACCGGAGCAGGTGTAAACCCCGTGTCCCATATCAGGCAGGGGAACAAGGATCAGATCATCGCCAAGTGCAGCCTTATAATCCTGATACTTGGAATGTCCATACAGAGCCAGGGCATTCTCACCCTTCTGGAAAGAATCTTCATAATCACAGGTTGCATCTGCATATCCATCTGTGAACAGCTTTGCCAGGAAATCGAAAGAAGCAATGGTATTATCGCCGTCCAGGGTTCCGGTGCAAAGTCCGGTCTCACGATTCATGTAGTCTCCGCCAAAGCTTGCTACAAACGGCATCCAGGTGTAATACTCGGTGGAAGGTTTGTTCTGTCTTACATAGATGGGCCATTCTACACCGCTGTCTTTTAATTTCTTCAGCGCATCTTCAAACTCTGCTTTATCCCATGCATCCTTGTAATCGGCAGGAATTCTGACACCGGCATTCTCCAGCATGGATTTGTTAGCCCAGAAAGCCAGGCCACTATCGAACTGTGCAACGGAAATGATGTGATCATTATAAGTGCACTCAGCTACTACGCTGGGAAGATAATCATCCATCAGTTCATCGGTTACATAATCGTCCAGATTAGCTACCAGACCCGCTTCGTAGTATTTGGGAATCAACAGATAATCGGCAACTACAGCATCCGGCATGTCGCCTGCAATAGAAGAAGTCTGCATCTTATTGTCCAATTCATCCTTGGAATAATACTCATCCGTAATGGTAATGTTAAGATCTCCTTCGATCTTGTCGAACATTTCACGGTATATATCATCTTCTGCGCCGGAGCTGATCCAGACTTTCACTTCTTTCCCTTCATAACCGCCCTGTGCATCTGTTGCAGCGGCTGCTGTTCCATCCGCAGTATTTGCCGTTGTTTCACTCTTGGACTCTGTAGCTGTGGCACCTGTCTCTGAGTTTCCACAAGCTGCTAATGATACGACCATCATTGCACTCAACAATCCTGCTAAAATTTTCTTTTTCATGTATTGTTCTCCTCTCTGAATCTATACATTTTGTAGATATGTAATTGTATGTCAACCGGTTACATATTTTGTAATTAAGAATATATACTAATTTTTATCGTGTGTCAACCGGTTACATATATAAATTTTCAACAAACTTGGATTTGATTTTTTGTATAGTTTCACTTTGTACTCCAATTTGACGCAGATATTCCGGAACTCCACCCCACTCTCTATCAATCCAGTTCAGAATCCATTTCATGTTGTAGATATTGGAACCGGAAATATCGGTCGTAAATTTTGTAATATAGGTGCTGCTGCATTGGTAATCCACCAGGATATCTTCCCTCTCCACTCCCACGGATGATAAGATCAGCATTGTCAGAATGCCGGTGCGATCCTTGCCTGCTGCGCAATGGAACAATACCGCTCCCTCGGAATCAGCGACTACCTCCAGAGCTTTCCTGATCTCTTTTCCTCCGTTGAGTAGCATCAGGCGATACATGCGATGCAGCGTTTTGGTCTCCACCACGCTACTGTTTACAACATCCAGCTGTTCCAGCTTTGTGGTACCCATAAGCGAACAGTTGATATAATCCATATCCTGCCCCAATCTGTCCGGCAGTTCTTTTGTCTCACTGGGAAATCTTAAGTCAATGACCGTCCTGACGCCAAGATGCTCAATCTTCGCAATATCTTCTTCCGTCGCCTTATTTAAGGCTGTACTCCGAAAAATCACACCATATCTGGTTACACCACCGTCACACGCATAGCCTCCCAGATCTCTGAAATTTGCCACCTGATCCAGACGATATCTCCTACAATTCATCTCTTTCCATCCCTTTTTATCTCTGTTATTATTATTTTATTCCTTATTCCAACGGTTCTCTTGAGGTCTTTGCATCCCCGAAAAAGAACATAAAATCCTGAATTTCTGTTCTCATCATTTTATCAGTACTTATAAATTCCTTTGCCTTTTCAAACTGTGGTTTCCTGTCGTAGGGAATTTGTTTCAATCGGATCTCGTCGTCTGTAATCGTCGCATAATGTGCCGTCTTATCCGGGTCATCGGGTCTTCGATACGAGGCACTTCCCGGGTTCAGCCATTCCATTCCATCACCCAGAATATGAATACATTGTCTGTGTGTATGCCCGAAAATCAGTCTTCTGTTCCCTGTATTATCTGTTCCGTAATGCTCCGCCCAATATTTATCAAACGCGTACCTGCTTTCTATCGTCCCATAGCCACTATCATACTGATGGGCAATTCCGTATTTCCATCCGTCTGCCTCAAAATATGCAGTTTCCGGTAACTGCTTCAGCCACCTAATACCCTGGTCGTTTAGTTGTTCACAATTATAGTGAACCCACTTGTATTTTCCATCTTCTACATTTTTCCATTCCTTACTTTCATAAGTATTTATAACGTGAAGATCATGGTTGCCATACACAAGATGCGTGTTTTTCAGACTGCGGAACCGTTCTATCACTTCCGCCGGATAGATTCCATAGTCTGTATAATCCCCGGCACAGCACAGAATATCGTAATCAGCCTCTTTTTCCAAAATGGTGTTCAATGCGGCTATGTTCGCATGTACATCTGATACTACCAGTACTTTCATTTTCCGCACCTCCTTCTTTTTTCACATTATATAATTTTACCGCTCGTATGTCAACCGGTTGACATACGTGTTTCATAATTTTTTATAATACAAAAAGACTGCCACATGGTGACAGTCTTCCTTACAAGAACCGGAAACAAGATAGAAATCATAAATGTATGGTTGCGTATTTCATCACATCTATGTTACAATGTTTTTTAGGAATTTGTTCCGATTAACTGAAGGAGGGACTGTAAAATGAGTCCGGTGGCAATCACATTATTAGTTATTGTAATAGTACTTGCGATTATCATTGCAGTATTATATTTCTTAGGTAAGAAAGCACAGAAGAAACAGGCAGAACAGCAGGAACTGCTGGATGCCAACAAACAGACCGTATCCATGCTGATCATCGATAAGAAACGCATGAAGCTAAAAGATGCCGGTCTTCCACAGATGGTCATTGACCAGACCCCGAAGATGATGCGCGGTTCCAAACTCCCCATCATCAAGGCAAAGGTTGGTCCTCAGATCGTATCCCTGATCTGTGACGAGAAGATCTTCGACAGCGTTCCTGTGAAAAAGGAAGTAAAAGCCGTTGTCAGCGGTATCTATGTACTGGATGTCAAGGGACTGCACGGCAAGACCGAAGCTGCTCCCGAGAAGAAAAAAGGCTTCTTCAAGCGTCTTGTAGCTACGGCACAGGAAAAGGCCGGAGCAAAGCCTGTAAAGTAAATAACGATTCAGACCCCATTGTGTGTCGTCTGACGCACATAAAAATAGCAGATGTTCGTTGAATGCTTGCATTCATAAGAGCATCTGCTATTTTTTATGTTTATCTTTCTTCTATTTTTCCCGAATATGGATCTTCAGGCAGCTTTCGCTCAGGGGTTCTCCCTCATGATCCAGCGTGTATTCCACCGTCACGTGAATCTGATCCTCCTGTTCCTCTACCAGTACCCTGCCGGTTTCGATCCCCAGCATCAGTTGCCCGTAGGGTGTGTTGTAGGGGATCATATGTCTCTTATTTTCCTCGAAGATCATATGCATCTCAGCCGTCCCCTGTCTGGTCAGTTCCAACAGATGATCCCGGAATTTGATCCGGCTCCTGCAGGGAGCTTGGTCTTCATCCATTTTCTCCTCATAGAGCAGATAATGACTGTCGTTTCTCTTAAAATATTGTGCCGGCTGCACGGTCTCCACCGCTTCGCTTTCCTGCTCCTGTCCGGAAGCATGCAGACCGGACAGTACAAGTTCTACCTCTCGATTCATTTTCTCTTCATCCTCTAATACTCATCGATCTTAATGGTCTTGGCCGACAGGATTCCGTATTTAATAATGGAATTGGCAAAGTGCTTGAACTTCTCCGCCCCATCGCTGACATAGAACTGGTACTTGTTCTCTCCCAGATGCGGCTCCTCATCATTGAGAATATGATAATGCTGTAACAGTTCCTTCAGTTCTCTGGCTGTCTCGTATGCCGGATTCACCAGCGTCACCTGATCTCCCATGACACGTCCCACCGTGGAACGGATCAGCGGATAATGGGTACACCCCAGAATCAGGGTATCGATGTCAATATCAATCAACTCTGACAGATAACGCTTTGCGATCTCATCAGTCACGGGATCTTCCCACAGGCCTTCTTCCACTAAAGGTACGAACAGCGGGCAGGCCTTGCCGTAGATCGTAACATCTTTATTCAGTTCCTGTATGTATTTGTTGTACATCTGGCTGCCGATGGTAGCTTCGGTGGCAATCACGCCGATGCGGCCGTTGCGTGTCACCTCCGCCGCGGTTCTGGCTCCCGGCTTGATTACACCGATGATCGGAACATCGATCTCTTTTTCCAGTTCATCCAGTGCATAGGCACTCGCCGTATTACAGGCCACCACAATAGCCTTGGCCTCCTTGGACTGAAGGAAACGGACGATCTGCCTCGAATAGCGGGTCACCGTCTCCTTGGACTTACTGCCGTAGGGCATTCTTGCCGTATCTCCGAAATATATGATCTTCTCATTGGGAATCTGCCGCATGATCTCCCGGGCAACGGTCAGTCCGCCGATACCGGAATCGAATACCCCGATGGGGGCATCCTTTTTCAGCGCAGTAACATTCTCCTGATACATGGGATTTCTCCTTTTATTTTTTTAACATCGTAAGCAGTCTGCTCTTGAACCGGATCTGCTCCGGATCCGCCTCCAGAATCTTCCAATAGATCTGGCTGTCGGAATTCCATTCTACCACTTCCGGATCGGTCTGTACAGTCTCTGCCTCCGTGGCTTCCGTCTCCTCGTATACGATCCCATAGGTGGACGGCAGCATCGTAAG
>OLNS01001416.1_pt1 | contig 18341 bp, 23 predicted proteins | sample 1673031 | NCBI WGS metagenome assembly OLNS01 (sample SAMEA3136748, study PRJEB25190) | human gut metagenome | biome: human gut; feature: human-associated habitat; material: faeces | place: Austria | collected 2013
GACAATAGTTGGGCTTGCCCCTGCGAAGATAGCTAGCTGCCGGGTCCTTTTTTTTTGATTTTTATTGATTATTATATGTAAATTTGATATTTTTTTATCTAAGGGATATTGTATTGTGGCATTCAAGGAGGCCGTTCATGTATAAAGTGAGTATATTGATTCCAGTATATAATGTGGAAAAATATTTATCGAAATGTCTGGAATCTATTCTTTTACAGACATACAAAAATATTGAAATTATTATTATAAATGATGGAACAACCGATTCATCTTTAGAAATTGCGAATTTATATGCAAGTAAGTATGATTTCATTCATGTATATAGCTATGAAAATGCAGGTATTTCTACTACTCGAAATCGGGCATTAGAAAAGGCTACGGGTGACTACTATTTATTTGTGGATAGTGATGATTATTTAGATCCTAAAATGATAGAAAAAATGGTCGATCGAGCTATACAAACAAATAGTGACATCGTAACTTGCGGATATTGTATTGAATATAAAGGTTTATCCATACCAGTAAGTCCTATGCGAAAACAAACTATGGATTCTTTATCTGCACTAAGAGCATTGTCTCAAAATAAGGGGATTAATAATTACCCTTGGGGAAAATTATATGCGGCTTCTTGTTTTAAAAATGTTCTATTTCCTGATGAAAAAAAAGGGTTTGAAGATACTTATACAGTGTTTAAGGCAATCTATAATGCGAATCGCATATCTATCATGCCAAATTGTTACTATCATTATGTGAAACGTCCAGGATCTTTAACCGATCATATGGATATTGTGCAGGCTTATGAAATGCGTGCAGCCTATGAGTATCAAGAGCTTTGTTTGCATCAATGGTTTCCTAAAGAAAACTTTTATTACGATATTAACTTTTATAATAGTGATATGGTAATTTTATACACTTTGATTTTTTTCTATTCGAGAAAAGATCAACCTGTTTATGTACCAGCTGTAATTGATTGGTCAAAAATTAATATATTTTATAAAATAGGATATCGTGTATGGCGATTCATCGCGTGTATTAAGTTTGGATGGTCTTTAAAATGGCAAGAGAATTAATTCGTAGGGCAACATTAGAAGATATGCCTATATTATTAGAAATATACGATAGAGCAAGAAAATTTATGGCATCTTGTGGAAATGTAAATCAATGGACAAATGGATATCCATCAAAAGACATATTGTCTGAAGATATCGCAAAAGGTGAAATGTATGTTTTAGAAGATGAGGATGGTATTCAGGCTAGTTTTGTATTTTACTGTGGAATTGATCCTTGTTACAACAAAATCTATGATGGTCAATGGTTAAATGATGAGCCATATGGTGTGATTCATCGAATTGCGACTCGTGGATTAAAAAAACATATGGCTAATATCATTTTAGAATATTGTTTTTCAAAAATTGATAATATTCGTATGGATACGCATACGGATAATAAACCGATGCAAAATTTTATGATTAAACATGGTTTTAAACATGTTGGTACAATTTATTTAAAAAATGGACAAAGTCGTCTGGCATTCCATTGTAATTTAAATGAAAATTAGGTAAACTTAAAGAGTTTAGGGAGATTATTATTTATGGCATTTGAATCATTAAGTGAACGCTTAAATAAAGCATTTAAAAATATTTCAGGACAAGGGAAACTGACTGAAAAAAATATGAATGACATGTTAAAAGAAGTGCGCATGTCATTATTGGAAGCTGACGTTAATTACGATGTAGTTAAGAGCTTTGTTGAAAATGTAAAAGAAAAAGCACTTGGACAAGAGGTCTTGGATTCATTAAATCCTGGTCAAATGGTTGTCAAAATTGTTCATGATGAATTACAAGTATTATTAGGTGAAGAAGATGCTCGTATTCACTTTAAGAAGCAAGGCATGACAACGGTTATGATGGTTGGTCTACAGGGTACTGGTAAAACGACAGCAAGTGCAAAAATTGCCAATTACTGTAAAAATAAATTAGCTCGTCGTGTTTTATTGGTTGCGTGTGATGTTGTTCGTCCAGCCGCAATCGAACAGTTACAAACTCTTGGAAAGAGTATAGATGTAGAAGTATTTACATGTGGACCAGAAACATCAGCTGTTGAAACAGCTAAACAAGCATTGACATATGCGAAAGATCGTCAAAAAGATTTAGTAATCTTTGATACGGCTGGTCGTTTACATATTGATGAAGCATTGATGCATGAGCTTCAACAAATGAAAGAACTTGTTGTTCCAGATGAAATCTTATTAACTGTGGATGCGATGACAGGTCAAGATATTGTTACCGTTGCCAAAGAATTTAATGAACAATTAGCAGTAACTGGTTTGATTGTTACAAAAATGGATGGCGATGCACGTGGTGGTGGATTGTTGTCAGTTCGATCTATCACAAATGTACCAGTATTGTTTGTATCCAATGGTGAAAAAGTGGATGATTTAGAAGAGTTCCACCCAGATCGTATGGCTGATCGTATTTTGGGAATGGGAGACATTGTCACTTTAGTTGAACAAGCTCAAGATAAATTGGATATTGAAGTTCAGAAAAAAACAGCTGAACGAATGAAACAAGGTGTTTTTACATTCAATGATTTATTAGCACAGTTAGGCCAAGTTTCTAAAATGGGATCTATGCAAAAAATGATGAATATGATTCCAGGTATTAATAAGGTAGCTAAAAATTTAGATGATGAAAAAATGAATTCACAAATGAAAAAGAGTGAAGCCATTATTTTATCTATGACGGAGTATGAACGTGAAAATCCATCCTGTTTAAAAGCATCAAGAAAAAATCGTATTGCCAAGGGTGCAGGTGTGAAAGTCATGGATGTCAATCATTTGATTAATCAATTAGAACAAATGCAGATGATGACTAAGATGATGAGTGGTAAGGTAAAACTTCCAGATATGGCTGGATTGCAGAATATGCAACGTGGCGGTGGAATGCCAGGTATGTCAAAGCATACTGGTAGTAAGAAACAGAAGGCTAAAAAGAAAAAGAAGAAAAAATAAAAAATATAAGGTGTAAAGTAAAAATACTTGACACCTTATATTATTCATGTTATTCTTTATGAGCTTTAATAAATTAGAAAAGGTAGGAATTTAAATATGGTTAAATTACGTTTAAAAAGAATGGGTAAAAAGGGTGCTCCTTTCTACCGTATAGTAGCAGCTGATTCACGTAGTCCTCGTGATGGTCGTTTCATCGAACAAATTGGTACATACAACCCAAGTAAAGCTGAAAACAAAGTTACTTTAGACAAAGAATTAACAAAGAAATGGTTAAGCAATGGTGCACAACCAACTGATACAGTTCGTTCAATTTTATCACACGAAGGTGTTTTAAAAGAAATGCACGAAGCTAAAAGTTCAAAATAATGATTGATTTAGAAAAAACATTATTAGACATTTGTTTACCACTTGTAGATGATCAAAAAGCATTATCTGTAAAAACAATGGCAACTACAAATGAAAATGAAATTTTATTGTATGTATATGCCAATAGTGAAGATGTTGCCCGTTTAATTGGTCGCAAAGGAATTATGGCTAGCAGTATTCGTCAGATGATGTCTATTGCGGCACGTGATGTACACAAAAGAATTTCAGTAAAATTTGAAGCGTATTAGGATGTGATTTCACATCCTGATTTTTTTAGGAGGATATATGATAAAAGTAGCTCAAATCATCAATACGCATGGACTTAAGGGTGAATGTAAATTATATCTTGTGACAGATGATCCCCAACATCGTTTTGAAAAAGGAAGAGTCTTGCATTTAGAAGATGGTCGTACTTTAACTGTAGTGCGCTATCGCGAACAAAAAGGCTTTGGATATTGTTATTTTGAAGGAATTGATTCCATTGAAAAAGCAGAACAATTAAAGACAAAGAATCTATTCATCGCTCAAGATGATTTACCAGAACTTGAAGAAGGTCAATATTATTATCATGAATTGATGAATTGTACTGTATATAATGAGGAAAAAGAAAATCTTGGTGAAGTTGTAGATATATTAGAAACAGGTGCCAATTTAGTACTTCGTGTAAAATCAAAAAATACAAGTTTTTTATTACCTTTTGTACCAGCATTTATTGTAGATGTAAATAAAGATACGCATGAAATCATAATTCGTGAAGTGGATGGCTTACGATGAAAATATCAGTATTAACATTATTCCCAGAATATTTTGAACCATTAATGACGACAAGTATTATTAAGCGTGCCAAAGAAAAAGATTTGTTTGAATTTGAAACGATTGATTTTCGAAAATTTACAAAAGAAAAACATGGTCATGTAGATGACACGCCTTATGGTGGTGGAGCCGGAATGGTTTTGATGTGCCAACCAATATTAGATGCATTAGAATCGATTCGTACAGAAAATAGTACAGTCATCTTATTAACACCTCAAGGCAAAACGTTTAATCAACAAATCGCAAAAGAATTATCCTTAAAGGAACATTTAATTTTTATATGTGGACATTATGAAGGCTTTGATGAAAGAATTCGTGATTATGTGGATATTCAAATGTCTTTAGGTGACTTTGTCTTAACCGGTGGAGAAAGTGCATGTATGGTTATGTGTGATTGCATATTACGTATCTTACCTGGTGTCATTAGGCAGGATTCAAGTGATGATGATTCATTTTCAAATGGACTTTTAGAATATCCTCAATATACTCGTCCTGAAGTATATAATGGAAAAAGAGTTCCTGATGTATTATTGAGTGGTCATCATGCGAATATTAAAAAATATCGCCATGAAGAATCTTTGAAACGAACTGCCTTATATCGTCCGGATCTATTAGAAAATTTAGAATTAGATAAAGAAGATCAAAAAGTAGTTGATACCGTGTTAAAAAACAAAAATTAATCTTGCGTAAAATGGGTTGACATGATAATATAAATAGGCGTTTACGCATAGGTAGTTCCGCTGGCACATTGTGTGAATGAACTGATAACCAAATATTAGAAGAAAAGGAGAAAAGAAAATGAACTTAGCATTAGTTAATGAAGTAACAAAATCACAATTAAAGACTGATATTCCAGCATTCCGTTCTGGTAGTACTGTTCGTGTACACGTTAGAATCAAAGAAGGTGACAAGAGCCGTATCCAGGTATTCGAAGGTGTTGTAATTGAACGTGCAGGTGGAGGAATCTCTGAAACATTTACTGTTCGTAAGATTTCTAACCAAATTGGTGTTGAACGTAAATTCCCTTTACACTCACCAATCATTGACCACATTGAAGTAGTTCGTCACGGTAAAGTACGTCGTAACAAATTATCTTACTTACGTAACCGTTCAGGTAAAGCTGCTCGTCTTAAAGAAGTTCGTTAATTGTTTAAAAAAGTCTGATTTTCAGGCTTTTTTTTCTAAATAGATTTATAATAGATTTATAACAATTAGGGGGATAGAAAATTATGAAGAAAGCTAAAAAAAGTGAGTTAAGATATAACGAGGATGATGAACGTACATTACTCGAAGATATACTAGGGTTTATAAAAGTTTTTGTAGTAAGTGCTATCGTCATTTTATTATTTGTGAACTTTGTAGCACACCCAGTACGTGTTGATGGAAGAAGTATGTATCCAACATTAAAAGATGGAGAATTTGGCTTTACCAATGTTGGAGGTGTACTCTTAAATGGTGTCAAACGAGGCGATATCGTTGTCGTAACTATGGAAGAAAAAGGACAAAAAACACATTGGGTAAAACGTGTTATTGGTATGCCAGGAGATACTATAAGTTGCGTAAATGATATCGTATTTATTAATGGAAAAGTATTGGATGAGACGCAATATATTGATCCAGATTATCGCCAGTCATGTGTAGATCAATTTGGCTACTTCAACAAGGTACCAAATGCAGATAATACGGATGTTCAAGATTTTGAAGAAATGAAACTAGGGGATGATGAATACTATGTGATGGGAGATAATAGACCCTATTCTAAAGATTCTAGATATGTAGGTCCTGTTAAAAAATCACAATTATTCGCAAAGAAAATGTTAGTCTTATTACCAATTTCAGATATAGGAGTGAAAGATTAGTGGCAAATGTACAATGGTTTCCAGGTCATATGACCAAAGCCAAAAGGCAAATGGAAGAAAATTTAAAAAAGGTAGATTTTGTGATTGAGATTCGTGATGCAAGAATGCCAGATGCCAGCAAGAATCCAATGTTGGATCAATTGATTCAAAATAAGCCAAGATTGATTCTTTTATCGAAGAAAGATAAGGCAGATAAAGAACTTACGAAACAATGGGTAAATGCCTTAGAAACAGAGAATCAAAAAGTGTTAGCGTTGGATTTTATTCATGAAAATTTTTCAAAACAATTGATTAAGGCATCAAATGAATTATGTATAAATTTAATTGAAAAACAAAAGCGTAGAGGAATGAAACCTAGAGCATTACGAGCCATGGTATGTGGAATACCAAATGTTGGCAAAAGCACATTTATCAATACGTTTGCGAAAAGAAAGGCAGCTCAAACAGGAGATCGTCCAGGCGTGACAAAAAGTCTTCAATGGATCAAAGTAGGACAAACTCTAGAATTACTAGATACACCAGGAGTTTTGTGGCCTAAATTTGAGGATCAACAAGTAGGCTTGAAATTAGCCTTATTAGGTTCTATAAAAGATCAAGTTGTAAATATGGATGATTTAGCTTTATTTGCCTGTGAATATTTAATGAGCGAAAAACCAGAAATCTTTGATAGTGTATATCATGTAGAAATTGCGAATACACCTTATGAAACATTACAGAATATTGCCATAAAACGTGGTTATTTATTAAAGGGTGAAATCGATGAGAATCGTTTGATGTTAAGTTTTGTCAAAGATATTCGAGAAAATAAATGTGGCTTGATTACTTGGGAGAAACCACATGCTTGATAGACCTTTAGAACATGATTATTGGGATCAAAATCAAAGTGTTCTAGGAATGGATGAAGCAGGACGAGGACCTATTGCCGGTCCATTGATGGTTGCAGGTGTAATTTTTCCTAAGGGATATCATAATGAGTTGATTGACGATTCTAAGAAGTTGAGTGAGAAAAAACGTGAAGCGTTGTTTAAAACAATTATTCAAGATGCTTTGTATTATCAAATTTTAGTTGTGGATGAAAAGACAATCGACAAAAAGAATATCTATCGTGCCACACAAGAAGCGATGATGGAAATCGCAAATAAGGCACAATGTGATTTTGTGTTAAGTGATGCGATGCCATTACCTGATATTGATAAACCTTTTCAAGCTATCGTAAAGGGAGATCAAAAATCATTATCCATTGCGGCTGCAAGTATTTTAGCAAAAGTAACCAGAGATCGTTGGATGAAAAAACTAGATGAAATGTATCCACAGTATGGTTTAGCTAAACATAAAGGGTATCCTACAAAAGCACATATTGAAGCATTAAATCAATATGGACTTCAAGATTTCTATCGTAGAAGCTATGGACCTGTAAAAAAACTTGAAGAAATTAGACTTTTTTAGACTTTCTTTAGAAAAAGTCTATTTTTTTTCGTATAAGAGTATATGAAAATAAACAGGGAAGCTATTTTATGGTATGCCATCCAATATGATGGGGATTGGAAGAAAATTGGCAATGCTATAAAGGCACATGAAAACTATTCCATCATTCATTATCCATATGCGTATATTACAATTATGGATGATGCATATCCAGATGCATTTAAAAGACTTCGCTATCCACCATGGATTATTTTTTATCAAGGAGATATTAATTTATTAAAAGAAAAAGGCGTGGGTATTGTTGGAGCAAGAAATTGTTCAACGCAAGCTTTACAGAATACGGATAGAATTGTACAAAGACTACAATCCAAGTATGTAATCGTATCCGGTCTTGCCAAAGGTATTGATGCTAGAGCACATTATAATGCAACAAAAACAATTGGTGTACTTGGCTGCGGTATTAATGTGATTTATCCTAAGGAAAACACATATTTATTTGAAAGGATAAAAAATAATGGATTGATCATTAGTGAATATCCAATGCACGTCAAACCTTTGGCGTATCACTTTCCATGGCGCAATCGTTTAATTGCCGCACTAAGTGACAGTTTAGTTGTGATAGAAGCAGCCTATAAAAGTGGTACGATGATTACGGTAAATGAATGCTTAGAATTAAGTGTACCAATCTATTTGGTAAATTACATTTCCATCCTAAATATTGGCGATATAAGGTTAATATTGATTTTGCAAATAAGCAATAGAATTCCTTCCCATCCTTAATATTGATGAGGAGGAATTCTTTTTGTTACGAGTCATCTTTAACATTGAATAGGAGAAATGGCTTAAAACAGGGGAATTCCAGAATATTGTAGATGTGACAAAATTTAATATTAAGAATGGGAGGTAACTAAAAAATCAGTTTCCGAATTCAATATTAAATTTGGAATGTAAGTGAAACAGCGTGTTATTTTTTCAATATTAAAAATATAAATGTAACAAGAATGTTCGTGAAAAGAGAAATTAGGGGCATTTTTGTTACATCCCATCTTTAATATTGAAATTAAGAATTTGACTAAGTGTTCCTATCCAACCTTAATAATGAAATATCAAATGGTTATGTTTGTTACGCTCCATCTTTAATATAGTTTTTCATAATGCGTCTAACAATACCCTTATAACTTTAATATCAAATTTGCAACTAATATCCTAAATTACCAGTCATATTAAATATTGACTCATAGGGAGGAAACAATGTATAAATCGAAACGTAGCCTCAAAGTATATGAGGCACCACTTGGTTTAAATGGTAAACAACAAATTCCAAGAATTCAGCTTCAAGGTCAGTGGCTCGGAGCACTTGGATATCATGTGGGCGATAAGATTGATGTTCAGTTTACTAATGATACAATTATCATCAATAAAATGAAGACTAAATAAACGAAGAGAATTCCCTCTTATATGAGATATCGTATAGGGGAAATTTTTTGTTTCCCTGATATTTGAAATAACGATACCACTAAAACCTTGATAAATAGGACTTTTTTGATGGTAAACCAAATTCGTGGCGTTTGATGCTGCGGGTTTTTCTTTTTCCCAAATATGCTGCCGAAATGCGTGTTTCTGAAGTCATTCATCTGCATTATGATATTATTTCCCACTCAAATATGCAGATTCACGTCCGAAATACTTCGGGCGTTGTACTCTGCCGAAAATATAGTTAAAATAATATTGACAATATGGCATATATACCATATGCTCTTAGCAGAGAACATAAGGAAAGAAAAATGAAAAAATTTAATGATTATTTAAGAGAACAAATGCAGAATCCGGAATTTAAAAAAGAATACGATAATCTGCAGCCGGAATTCGACATCATAAGAGCAATAGTTGATGCCAGAACATCTCAGAATCTTACTCAAAAGCAGCTTGCAGAAAAACGGGTATTCATCAGGCAGATATTAGTAAGTTAGAGAACGGTACAAGGAATCCGTCTATCAATTTATTAAAAAGATTAGCGGAAGGCATGGATATGATGCTTAAAATTGAATTCGAGCCAAAGCAAAAAACACACTGATGAAAAATTCTAATTATTCTTCTCGCAGAGGAATAGTTAGGGTATTTGGTAAACGAGCAACAAAACAAAATGGAGAGGCTTGCCAGTAATGGTGAGCCTTTTTTTTATTTCTACCTTCAAAAATATCCTTGAAAAAAAAAACCAGCCTTCAGGGAAAGAAATTTGCTGCTGGGGTAAAAAAATCAAAAGAGGTTGTGAAAAATTGGAATCAGAGGTTCCTTGATATAAAAGTTCTCATTTCCATAGTGAATTTCGGAAAAGGAAGTAATTAACGGGAAAAAAGAACGAAAACATGCGGGTTGCCAGGCTCTAAAGGGAAGTGATTAATGGGGGAAATACATTAGCTCCGTTCGGAGATTTAATCATGTCTATATTCTGTTAAATATAGCGTATTAAGTTCTATAGGAGGAAACAACGTGTAAATCAAAACGCAGCCTCATAATATACGAGGCACCACTTGGTTTAAATGGTAAACAGCAGATTCCAAGAATTCAGCTTCAGGATCAGTGGCTCGAAGCTCTTGGATATCATGTGGGTGATAAAATTGATGTGCAGTGCACTAATGACGAGATCATCATCAATAAAATGAAGACTATATAAAACAAACAAGCGTCGGCTTATAAAGCAGGCGCTTTTTGGTTTTAAAATAAAACAAGCGAAGAGGATGGTAAAACAAATATTAAAAAAGACCTCGTGGCGTTAGATGCTGCGGATTTTTTTCTTTTTCCCAAATATGTTGCTGGAATGCCATTTTTTTGAAAAGTTTCTGACATATATATTGTGAATCAAGAAAAAAAGGAGTGATGAATAATGATACGAGGACAGATTCTGTTTCAATTATATTCAAGAAGAAATATGAAAAAGCTAATCAGTTCGAGAAATTAGAAGGGAGATAGTACGGATGGATTTCTCTATAAACAGCGATACAGAAGTAAACAATGTTTATATTGCCACTACGGATGTATATGGTTATTTTAAATCAAGTGCAGAAGGATGGGCAAAAGATAACAGTTTTATTACAGATATTGTTTGTTAAGGCAGATTGCCATTACAAAGGAGAGGAGAATAATATGTCTGAATAGAGTTGTTGGGTATGTTATGAATGGAATTGACATAAGTGTACTGTTTATGTAGATATTCAAAATAGCATCCCTCTCCGTCTTAAAACAACGGAGTCTTGGATGCTTTTTCAAAACTTTGACAAGATGGCAGTACTGCCATCTGAAATGTGGAGGATGATATTTATGGATGAGAACAAAAAGGATAAAAGAAAGAACATTATTATACTGATACTTGTACTGATTATTGCGTTAGGAGGTTTCTTTCTTTTCAACAGGAAGGATGATGATAAACCTCTGGATGTAGATACGGAACAGAGCAGTTATGTCAAGCCGGAAAAGCCTGTGGATCGCAGTAAAAATGTAACTTTGCCAGGCTGGGGTGCATTCAATATTCCTGCCAATACAAAAGAAATCACACAGGGATTTGAATTTCATAATCCAGAAGAGAACTTCTGGTATGTTGATAAAATGTCTGTAGACGGCAAGGAAGTGGAAGATCTTGTTGTAGACAGTGGAAACAAAGTGGAATTGAGCCACTATTTGAAACTGAATGGAATTGATTCTGAAGTAAAGTCTGTCGGAAAGTATGACAAAGACTTGTTTGAAATCACAAAGACCAAGAAAGGAAAATACCAGATCGAGGCGATTGGATATTCAGACAAGACACAGACTATCAAAATCAAAACAAAAGACGGTAAAAGTCATAAGGTTGGCGTTGAATCTAAGTCTGACTGTTTCTACATGACATTTGCGTTGTATCTTAAAGAAAACGATGAGCTTCTGTATCAATCGGGACTGGTATCACCAAATAACTACATCCAGAAAATGGAGATCACAAAACCGTTGAGAAAAGGTTCTTATGATGCGTACATCGTTATCCAGCCCTATCGCTCTGACAAGAAGACAAAGACAAATCAGGGTGTTGTGAATCTAACACTGAATGTAAAATAATCAAATATACATCTATTCAAGAATGGCAGAAAACTGCCATCCTTTTGTGTTATATGAGCTTTTATGATTGGGTGTACTCCTTCCTCCTTTCCAGTGCATCCAGTCATAAGGGTTTATATGATATAGATCCTTATTCTGTCTGTGGGTCATAGACACAGTACAGAACAAATAATCGCAATTTAATTTTAATTTAGGAGGTAAGACGATTATGAAAAATTTTAAAAATTTATTATTGGCTGGTGCAACAGTTTTAGCTACATTAGCAGCTCCAATGAATGTGTTTGCAAAAAATGTAGACCCTGCTACTGTGGATAGTCAAGAAACAACTTTAAACTACAAAGTAGGTTCTCATTATACTTGGGAAATCCACTCTGACATTGATTTTGGTAAAGATGGTGGAACGAATGCAACTTTAAATGGTACTGTAAAAACTGGTGACCAAAAAGTAAAAGTAACAGAAAACGTTATTGAGGAAGGTAAAAAACTTCACATTACTGCCCACGGTAGCGGAGCAGATAACGCATTCACTATCACTAACGGAAGTAATACAGTATTAAATTATGCTGTTAAATCTGGAGATAAAGCTGTCGGTGTTGACGGGGATGTATTAGATGTTCTTGCAGGAACAAACACTGGTGAAACAGCTATGGATTTCAAATTAAGCACAACAACAGATACAGCTGAAAAAGCCGGAACATATACTGGTACAATCACTTACGCATCAAGTGTTGTTGATGCTCAGTAATTTAAAGCAGTACGTACAATTGAATATATGAAGAGCAGGCTTCTATGACAGGTCTGTCCTTCTTTTGATTCTTTTATAAAATTGCTGATCCAAGTCAGAAATCAAGATGACAGTACTGCCACATAGAATATTTCTGGTTTAGATCAATGATTTTTCAGCTTCTTAAGTAAATGGAATGGAGGAGAGAACATGAAAAAACATTTTGTGTTACTGGGGATGATGCTGATACCTGTGTTAAGCGGTATCGGCATGCCTGTGCTTGCGGATGAGGCCACTGTACCCTTAACCTATGCAGTTTCCGCAAAAATCACACTGATAGATGGTGACATTTCATCCGTTGTAGAACTGGATGAATGTGGCCGAATCAATGAACCAGCTCATTATTTGAAGGATGGTTATGAATTTGTTGGATGGATGAATGTAGAAACAGGTAAGATGTGGAATTTCAATGATGTCGTAAATACAAACATGACGTTGAAAGCTGTCTACAGAAAACTGGAATCAGCTTCTGTTCCACAAACGCCTTCATCAAACCAAACAGCCAACGTGAATACATCTGTAGATGTCGATACAGGACGGTGGATCATGATTTGTGTACTTGCATTGTTTGAGATGGGTCTTGTTATCTATTTAAAGAATTATGTGGATGGAACACAGCCACATCGAAAGGAGAAATGAGATATGAAACATATATGTTTAAAGACGGGAACAAGGATTTTATCTGGCATTCTGAGTATGTCAATGATGGCAGGAATTCTTTCTATGCCGGTCTTGGCAAATGAACCCGATACTTATAGACCAGTCAATGATTTAAAATTTACATCGAATATTAAAATGAATACTGAAATGGAAACGGAGGAAGATGGCAGTACTGCCACCGACAATACAGTTCAGGAAAGTGAACCTGCCTCAAATGAGAATGTATCTTCTTCACAGACTACTGTGGATTCCTCTGCATCGGAAACAACCGAACAACAGACAAGCGGTGAATTAAAGTCTGAGACAACGTATTCTTCAGACAACACATCAGCTACGCTTCACATGGAATATACAGATTCTGGTAAAACATTAGAATTAACAGAAGATTCGAGTGAATTCTATAAGGATGTGTTTGATAAGAAGCTTTTGGTACAGAATGATTCTTCTAAGAATGTTCTGGATTTTACGGCAAATTCAAATGGTGTCTACTGTTTTGATGTGAATGTTAAAGATGATAAAGGAACTGTAATCGACACTCAGCAGGTCCGATTCAAGATACTTGATATTGTCGAAGCAGAAAATGAAGAAGTGCAGCAAGACGAAAATGCGGTTGCACCTGCATCCGTACAGACAAATTCAACTGTACAGGCCAGTCATGATTCAAAATCTTTAGGAGTCAGCTATACAAGCAATGGCAGTTACACATGGACGATTCCATCAGAAATCGATTTGAATAAGCAGGATACTTTGACTGTATCAGCTACAAAAATCAATGAGGAAGCCAATGCCAGTCTGAAAATCAGTGTTAAATCTGAAAATGGATTCAATATGAAATCCAGCTCAGGACGTATGGGTGCTTATAAGATCACAAAAGACGGAAACCAAATCGTAAACAATTCCATTGTTCTTGAGACTACATCATCAGGCACTACGACAGCAGACCTGAAATTTACTGCAAACCCAGCCAACTTTATGACTTCAGGAACTTATAATGACACATTGACATTTAAAGCACAGAATGGATATGCAACAGGTACTGTACTGGAAATCGAAGGAATGAAGTTCATCGTTATGTCTCAGACAGATGATGACACATACATGCTGATTGATGGAGAAAGCCTTGGAAATATCCAGTACCAGCCAAATGTAGATTCAGATGGAAACTACAAAGTTGGAACATATGAAACACCGGATGATAAGCGTCCTGATGGCCAGTATTCCAATACTTATGAAGGAAGCTACATTGATAACTATCTAGAAAATACATGGTATAAACAGCTTCCTGAGAAGCTACAGAAAGCCATTCAGGCAACGGACATCAAGCAGGCTGCATATAATAATACTTCGTCAAATCCAAAATGGAGATGGTTTGATCCAAATGGTGGTTCAAATGGCGACTGGTATTATAATGAGGGTACTACAGAAAATCCGAAATGGGTCATCTGGTATAAGGCAAATATCCCAGATGATGCACAAGGTGCCTATCCTTTGAACTGTTGGAAGTACAGTGAAAAAGGCTATAACAACACAACTTATAACACAATTTCAAGACATGTATTCCTGCCAAGCGTTGAAGAAGTATCCAATCTAGTGGATCTAAACAACGCCAACAAGGTTTATGATTTCTTGAAAGGCACAAATAACTCAGTGAACCATATGTGGTTCAGAGACAGCAACTCCAGCTCGCCTCGCAATGCAATGCATTTGACTTACAGCTCTCGTTCGATGGGCAACCACAATGTAACGAATCCTTGGATTGGCGTGCGTCCCGCTTTCACGGTCGATTTATCGACCGTCTCTGTGAGCGTGGTGGATTCTGTAAACTACAAATAGGATAAATCATGGGCAGATGCTCAAAACCACGCCTTCATTTCCTCAAGAAATGAAGGCAAACCGACATTTTAAGGTGGCAGTACTGCCATCTTATGAGAAACAAATGTCTGAATGAAGAGGGGAGTATGAGGGGAAACATCCCCTCATGATGATTTTGAATTATGGCAGAAAAGAAGAAAGAGTTGCATCTGTTGAGACATGCAGAGATATTTGATGACGCAACTGTGACAGTAAGTGCCCATGCACCGAAGAAATTTCGCAACAATATCGTGCATGACTTGCAGATGACATCGGAAAATATAGTGAAAAGTATATTCTGGGCCAATGAATATCGACAGTCCGATATTCAGAAATGTCTAAAATATACAAAACAGGCAGAAATCAACATCCGCTGGATGACGAGAAGGCTTGAAAGAGCCAGACGGATGGAGTGTATTACGCCTGTAGAGGAATTGGACTTAGGTGGCAAGCTCGCAACTGTAGAGGAATATTTTGTGGGCTGGTCAGATTCAAATAAAAAACTAAGTGAAGAACTTAGACAAGAAGAACTTAGAAAAAAGAATCTCTAGGTCGGGATACAGGATAGAAACGCCGGTTCGTTTTGGGTTTCTTGAGTGTTTGTTGTACGCTTGGCTTTTTTATGGGTCTAGTCTCCAGCTCGCCTCGCAATGCAATGAATTTGAATTACAACAATCGTTCAATGAACAACAACAATGTAACGAATACTTGGATTGGCGTGCGTCCCGCTTTAGTAAGCATCCAAAAAGGATGTGCCAGCAGTCAGAATAAGACGATATGTCGAAAAGACCAGAGCATAACATAAAGGATCCTGTATCCTGCGTAATTGACGCAAATCAGTCATGCACGGATTTTGAGCAGACTACAGCTACTCTTGACCACGTGCGTGATTTTTTTATGTATTGAATTGGAGTGAATGAATGTACGTACCAAAACATTTAACTGAAATATTTACATTTGAAAATCTGCTTAAAGCATTTCGCAGTTCTGCATCGAATCACAGGCATAAAGTGGATGTACAGGAGTTTTTGAATCATCTGTATCTGAATATTCGAAGAATCGAAAAGATCTTTAAAAAAGGGGAATATCCTGAAATTACATACCATAGTTTTGTGGTCAAACAACCAAAACTAAGAGTTGTATGGGCGACATCATTTGAGATACGTGTGATTCAGCACTGTTTCTGTGATGTTTTTCTGACCCCTTTCTTCGAACAGATATATGTACCTAGAAACTGTGCATGCAGAAAAGAAAAAGGCACAGATTACGCTGCCAACTGTCTGAAAGCAGACTTGAAGTATTATTATCGAGAAAACGCTGATTCAAATTCAGGATATGTTTTAAAGGCAGACATTCATCATTATTTTCAAAGCATTGACCATGATATATTGAAGCGTATGCTCCATCCAATACTTCCAGATGGAGAAGTCAAGGACTTTCTGTTTTATATTATTGACAGCTTTGACAAGGGCGGTCTTCCTTTAGGCAATCAGACAAGCCAGTTACTGGCACTGTATTATCTTCATCCAGTGGATATACTGATTCAAAATAAGTATGGTGTAATGTTTGATTACGGAGCCTTGTTTTCAAGATACATGGATGATCTAGTGCTGATTGCAAAGGATAAACAGACTTTGATTGATGCATACGAGGATATAAATTTTATCTTGGGAAATGCATTGAATCTATGCTTCAACAATAAGACGAGCATCCATCCCTTAAAGAATGGAATCGGTTTTCTTGGATGGAACTATTATCTTTTAAAGAATGGACGTGTGTTAAAAAAACGGAAGAAAGATGCAAAGGACAGAGCAGAAAACATGAGCCTGCTCATTCTTTCAAATGGGTACATATAGTAATGACAAATAAGCCCTTTTATACATCTTTCCCTTAAAAATTTGTATGTGCCCATTTGAAATAATAGAAAGTGTTCTATTTATTAAAATAAGGCCGAATGGGATGTAGCTCCAACAATAGGTCAGTTGCAATACAGCACAGGTCTAGATCGTAATGAAGGTACGTGCAGTCAAAATATTTATCAAAGATTGAAAGAAGGGAGAAGTCTAATTATGTATAATTATTATTTAGCAATTTTACTTATTATTTTAGCTTTATTTATACTTTTCAGAGGTATTTTAGCTTTCATGTTTAATCATATTTCCGAATTAAAAGGATATCATGGACTTTCAGAGTGGTTCTTAGTATTCTTTCTTGGAATTTACGGAATTTTGTATGTTTGGATGTTGCCTTATAAAGCTGAAGATGAAGTTGAAGAAGAAAATGAATCTATAGACATACAAGCTTAATTCATAAATTAGGTCAAATCTAGCATTTTTCGACTTTCAAAATGGTAAAATAGAGGTGTAAAGGGAAATGATAAAAAATTAAGGCAATTTGCCTTAATAAAAAATAGATCAGGAAAGGATATATTATATATGAAAACAAAACAAATTTTAATGACAGGAGCATTGGCTCTAAGTATGGTGTTATCTGGTGGCATGTTGACTGGATGTTCTAATTCTTCAAACACAAAAGATACAAAGACATCCGAAGTTGCTAAGAAAAAGGAAGTAAAAACACTTGGTAAGAAAACCAAGGATTCAAAATCTTTGAAGATTACAAACAGCACTGGAAAAAAGATCACAGTATTCGAAACAAAATCAAGTTCAGAAGAAAGCTTCAGTGATAACTTGTTGGAAGATGGAGATGCTGTAAAAAACAAAGAACAACGTACTTTGTATTATGATGTTAAAGAAAATGATAAACTGGACGTAAAAGTAGAATTACAGGATCAGGACAAAACATTCGTATTTAAAGATGTAGATACGACAGATGCTAAAAAGGTGGACGTTTCTTTAAAAGAAGATAAAGTCAATCTGGATGTAACGTGTTGATTGCCAAATTATTTGAATATGAAAGTGAATAATCTAATCACATTAAATGAAAAAGTCATAGCACAAGTTTGAATAAAATTTATTCAAATTATGTGTTATGACTTTTATAATATTTCCTATAGAAAGTGAGAAAAAGAAAAGAGAGTAAAACCAACGCACGCCAATGAGTTCTTTTTACTCTCCGCTCTTACGAACAAGATTATGATAACTGTTTATAAGGCTAACGTCAACCAAGTTGATGCCGAATCCTATAAAAAATTCACAGAGAGTTTAAATCTGTATTCATTAATATGTCCTAAATGTAAACATCATGATTTTCAAAAACATGGCTATTATACTCGTAAAGTTAAATACAGAAAACATTCAGTCACTTTGCGGATTCTTCGTGTTAAATGTATGAGTTGTAAATCCACTCATGCAGTGCTTTTGTATTTTATCGTTCCTTATTCTCAATATGCTTTGGAAGTTCATCTAAAAGCTCTTCAATCAAACTTTCTTAATAAATTCATCGGCTGGATAGAATGGAATGAAGATATTAATGAATATTCGTTTTATTATATTCGGTCCCAGTTTCAAAAGTACTGGAAAGAGCG
>OLNS01001419.1_pt1 | contig 18324 bp, 18 predicted proteins | sample 1673031 | NCBI WGS metagenome assembly OLNS01 (sample SAMEA3136748, study PRJEB25190) | human gut metagenome | biome: human gut; feature: human-associated habitat; material: faeces | place: Austria | collected 2013
GAAAGGTAGTAAGACCCCTTGAAGACGACGAGGTAGATAGGGCAGAGGTGGAAGTACGGTAACGTATGGAGCTGACTGTTACTAATCGGTCGAGGCTTTAACCAAAGAAGGCTGAAGTGTAAGAGATGTAGAAAGATTCTTGTATGTTGTTTTGAAGGTATATCCTTTATATATAGATTTAATATGAAGATTTAAGCATTCTTAGAGATAAGGATGTTTTTTTTCGTTTCATTAGAATGTTCCGGCACAGAGAAAAAATCCTTCTATGAAGTATTCTTTCTTTGTGGTATAATATATATTATCAGATAGATGAAAAGAAGGGGTAAAAAGATGAAAAAATTCATAAAATATGGAAGTATCGTGGTTATTTCATTAGTTATATTAATAAGTTGTAACGTAAATTCGTATGATTGTGATGTATTTGCAGAAGAAAAGAATGAAGAACAAAATACAGAAACTGATATAATATGCAATTGGCCAGAAGATATCATAGATCCAGGACCAGCATTACCCCAATATCTTTCTGCTTCAAAAATCATGAATATATTGAATACGAACAAAGGAATTAAAGTTCAATGGAAGAAAGTAAATAATGCGCATGGATATCGTATTCAGAGAAAATTAGGAAATAGTAAGTGGAAAGATCTGAAAATACTAAAAGAAAATCAATATACGGATAAAACAGTAGAGAATGGTAAGAAATATCAATATAAGATTTATGCATATGCTTCTAATTCCATTGATTTTATAGAGTCAACTGGAACAAAAAGTACTACAAAGAAGATTTTATATTTGAAGGCTCCAGTGATCAGTAATATAAAGAAATCTCAAAATACAAGATACAAAATTGTATGGAAGGAAAATAAAAAAGCAGATGGTTATAAGATTCAAATCTCTACATCTAAGAAATTTAAGAATAACAAGTCTAAGATAAAAGAAATTTCAACTTATAAGTTCAATCCTAAGATTTATGGAATGAAAAAGAAAAAATCGTATTATGTAAGAATTCGTGCTTATAAAGTAGATGGAAAGCAATTACATTATAGTGCATGGAGTAATATAAAGATATTAAAATAGCAAAAATGAAGTATTATGAACGTTATTTATTCATAATACTTCATTTTTTAAATAGTATTTGGGCTTATATCAGAATATTAATAAGCAATCAGTTCATAACCATCTTCTGTTACAAGAACCTGAACTTCCCACTGTGCAGAAGGCTGTCCATCATCAGTATAGATCTGCCATTCGTCAACTTCATCAACATAAAACTCGTCGGTCCCCATATTAACCATTGGTTCGATCGTAAACATCATACCTGGAGCCATAACCATACCAGTACCAGGTTCAGAAACATAGCTTACATAAGGATCTTCATGGAACTGAAGACCAACACCATGCCCACCGATTTCTTTGACAACAGTGTAACCATTTTCTACAGCGTGCATATGCACTGCATGTCCCATATCACCGAGAAGTCCCCAAGGTTTTACATTTTTAAGACCAATCTCAACACATTCTTTTGTAACATCAACTAATTTTTTCTTTTCTTTAGAAACTTCACCAATACAGAACATACGAGAAGAATCTGAGAAATATCCATGATAGATCGTAGAAACATCGACGTTGATGATATCACCTTCTTGTAAAACGACATCTTCTGAAGGAATTCCGTGACATACTTGATCATTTACTGAAGTACAAACGCTCTTAGGAAATCCCTCATAATTTAATGGAGCAGGGATTGCACCACGAGATGTTGTCTGTTCATATACCCAGTCATCAATCTGCTGTGTTGTAACTCCAGCTTTAATATGCTCTGCAACATAATCCAAAACAGCGATATTGATCTTTCCACTTTCTTTGATCTTCTCAATCTGTTCTGGAGTTTTGATCATATCGTGAGATGGGATGATATGTCCTTCCTGCTGTAATTCTTTTAATTTCTCATCAAACTGACAGTGGCATTTTTTATATTTTTTTCCACTGCCACACCAGCATGCATCATTTCTTCCGATAGTTTCCATTTTCTGCACTTCCTTTATTTTTATTCATTTTTAATACGATTCCTATGGAATCAAACTATACCAATTTTACTATAATTAATAAGAAATAGCAATGAAGTGCGAATGATTTTATTCCTCAGTTAAAAAAACGTTGATTTACAAAATTTTATATAAAATAATTAAAATGTCGTGATCGTTCTTACAAAGAAAATACAAATAACACCGAGAATCGCAGGTTTTAAAACCTTATCAGCATTCTTTGTAAGCATTCCAGAACCGATCAGATTCCCAAGAATAGAACACAGACCAGCAACAAATCCAAGCAGCAAATACACTTTTCCATAAAATAAGAAAGTAACTAATGCTGTTAAGTTTGTAACAAGATTAATAAATTTCGTGACACCAGAAGCAGTTAATACATCTAGACCTGCAAAACGTGTCAGGCAAAGTAATAAAAATGTTCCAGTTCCAGGTCCATAAAATCCATCATAAATACCGATCACAAAAGCAGATAAAATACTTGCGATATAAGTTGATTTAGAAATTTCAAGGACAAAAGAATCAAAATCTTTCTTTGTAAATAAAAGATATACAAACAGGATTGGAAGTAGTACTAAAATAAAAATCTGAATAATACGTTCATTCGTATAAACAGATAATGAAGCTCCCAAAAATGATCCTAAAATAGCCGTAACAGAACAACTTAGTGCGATGTTAAAATTAATATGTCCCATTTTTGCAAAACGTACTGTGGCTGCAGCTGTTCCCATGGAAGAACTTAATTTATTTGTAGCAATTGCTCTGTGAGGAGGCAATCCTGCCAACAGATAAATTGGCAGAGAAATCAATCCACCACCGCCTCCAATCGCATCAATCAGTCCAGCCAGAAAAACGGCAGGACAAACAATTAAAAAAGTAAGCATAGTAATATTTTCCTCTCTAATTTTTACAAACATTTTGATTATAAAGAGCAAATCATATAAAATCAATAGGTTTATAAAAATTTATAAGAAAAAGTACTCGTATGGGCAATGTCTGAAAGGAGAAAAGCTGATAAAATTGTGATATGATAGAAAAAGAGGAGGATACTGTAGGAATGTCACTAGTAATCTTTGGTGTATATATCATAATAAATTCCTCCGTAGAGAATTTATTATAATGTGATTTTGTACATTTTTAAATGATCATTTCTGCACATTCTTATATTAGCATTTATAACTGGAAGAATATATGAATGGATTCGCAGAGAGAAATCCCAATCTCAAAGTATTTAATGCAATCATGCACTTGGATGAGGAAACACCACATCTGCATATTGATTATGTACCGTTTTCGACTGGAAATAAGCGGGGTTATCCACCAAAGTATCCCTAAAAGGAGCGTTGAAGGCACAGGGATTTGTCGGGGTGGGGCGGTTTGACACCGAGTGGAAACGCTGGGTGGAGAGTGAGAAACAGTGTCTTGCAGAGATTATGGAACGATACCAAATGGAATGGCTGCAAAAGGGAACGCATGAAAAGCATTTGTCGGTTTACGAATATGAGAAGAAAATGCGGAAAGCAGAAGTAGAAGAACTGGAGCAGGAGATTTCCAGTCAGAAAGATATAATAGCAGACTAGAGTTTGATATTGGAAACCAACGAGACAGCCCTGCAATCCCAACAGCAGATTTTAGAGGAAAATGAGGAGAGAGTAAAGAAAATCCGGCAGGAAACGGAACAGGCAAAAGAGGATTGGGAGAAAGTGCAGATTGACAAGGACAAAGCACAGGATTCCTATAAATACTACAAAACCTTGAAGAACAGGTGCGGAATTTAGAGAAAAGAAAATCTGATAAAGCGGAGGAGGTACAGACAGAGGCGGACTTTGTGAAGGAGCAGGCTATGCAGCAATATGAGAAATACCGGCGGGTTGAGCCAAGCGAGAGAGGAACCGCCATGTTTGATGAGATGCTGCGGCTGAAGCGGGAAAATATGATACTGGAGGATGAGAATAAAACTTTGAAGAAAAAACTGCAAAAAGCATATGATTTCATGAAGCGGTTTACCATCAATGGGCTGAATATGCTGGAGAGTTTTTTTGCAATCTATTGGGGAAAAAATGCGTGAGTTTTCAGAGAATATTGGTTTTGACAGTAGAGGTAGATAATTATAATCGGAAAGGAAAAATGAATATAGATAACGATAAACGTCTTATTTTTATATAAATATTATATGCAGTTAAGTTGAAGGGGTGTGTTTGTATCCTAAGTTATTATAAATCTTTACAATCTTTATATTGACAGTGTTGGTCTAATGTGATAGAGTAATATTGTCTAATGCATTAGAGTTCCATGCCTTATTTTATATATAAATAAAATTTGCTATAGGTGTGTGGGGAAGTTGTATATGTTTAAAGGATTTTGTTATTGACACAATGATAAAATTCACAGTTGTAGAAAGGAGAATGTTGTTATGAATAATCTAAAAATATCTAAAGTGATTTCGTTTTTACTCATGATAAGGTAAAGAAGCAACAACTGGAAATGGTCACATCTGTGATGGAAGAATTGACCATGCAGATACCAAATGCAGATAAGATGCTGTCAGTGAATGGCATCGGATTAGTAACTGTAGCTGGTTTTATATCAGAAGTCGGGGATATCAGTCGCTTTAAGAACCCGAAACAGATACAGAAGTATGCTGGATTTGAGCTGGTAGAGAACAGTTCTGGAAAACACAAAGGTCGTACAACGATCAGTAAACGAGGTCGAAAGATCATATATCAAGTAGTATTACCATTGATACGGATCAATCAAGAATTCGGATCGATCTATGATTATTACAGAAAACGGATAAAGAATCCGTTGAAAGGCCGACAGGCAATGATAGCCGTTGGATGTAAGCTGATTCGAGTGTTCTTTGCGATCATGACGAAGGGTGTTGTCTTTAATGGAACAAAAATGATAGAGGATATCCATCGTCCAACACAACTGCCACAGGCAGCGTAACAAGAAAGAAATAACCTGAAAACAGGAAAGCGTCCGCCAAGGAGATTGGTGCTGTGAACAGGGATGTAACTGTATAGTTGAAAAAAGTATAGCCAGTTTAGCCACAGGAGATACAGACCATAGGACAAAGATCCTGTACTTAAGCGTAAGTGGCAGCCCAGCTATGGATAGACAGAACGAAGGAATTTAGGACTCCGATCGTAGCAGATGGATGATCCTGTCAGACATGAGAGGTTTGTTGCTGTAGGAAAAATGGGTGGACAAAGAAGGCAATCATAAGAAAAACCAAGACGTCTTCTTTTAGTATCAATTTTTCTATGAATGGTACAAAAAGATACCCTATTCACTATCTATAAGGTTATATTTAGATCAACTAATTAACTTAAATAGTATCAGGAAAGCTGATAAATCAAGGCTTTCTTGTGCAATTTTAATAAAAATATACAGAGAGGAGATTATTTATAATGAAAGCAAAGAAAATAGTGTATCTTATGCTAATAATGGTCGTGCTTATCTCAGGGTGTAACCATCAAAATAATAATATGGAAGAAAGTAAAAAAACATCGTTTTCAAATGAGAAAACATCAGATTCTACGACGAAACCATCTTCCATTGTCTCTACTGCTGTTCCGACAACGGCAATTCCCACCACTTTACCTACAGAGAATCATAACAAGAAAGAGGATGCACCTGTTGGATATGCAGAAGCAAATTACTTTAAGGAAAAAGTTAAGGATATTATATATTACAAAGATGGTAAAAAGCATACAATAGCGCCGGATACAGAGGAGGGAAAACAAATTATTCTTATGGCAAAACAGCGTTATGTCAATACAGGAGAACATGTTTTGCGGAAGAATAAATTAAAGAAAAAAGTTTCAACTTTGCAGGAAAGAGGAAAGGCATTGGAAATAAAATTTGCCAAACAGTGTTATAAGATTTATACTGGAGGCAAGAGTAATGACTATAAAAAAGTATCAATTAACTATCAGTCATGGTTGTATCCGCTGGAAGGAGAAGATGCAAAGTATTTTATACCTTTGCCCAATCGGGAATGTACTTATGAAAAACTTGGGGATGCAAAGGAATTATTGGAATACTTGGAAAAGTGTATAGAGTAGTCATTGATAGAAACTATAATATCATAAAGAAAGGAATAGTATGATGGAGACACCTAAAGTTTTTGAAAGTGAATATAAGTTTTGCCTTATATTATGGGAAAATGAACCCATAAAAAGTGGTAATTTGGTAAAACTTTGCAAAGAAAGATTAGGTTGGAAAAGTACAACAACGTATACGGTAATAAAAAGGTTATCTGAGAGGGGAGTAATAAAGAATGAAAATACGATTGTTTCTTCCATTGTTTCAAAAGAACAAATACAGGAGGCAGAAATAGTAAATATGGTGGAGAAAACATTTGAAGGTTCTCTGCCAGCATTTATTTCTGCATTTGGAAGACATGAAAAGTTGTCTGAGAAAGAAATTGAGGACATAAGAAGGATGATTGAAAAAGATTGATTAAAAGATAGAATAAATTTACCTGTACTCAGATTATTTAACACAGGAGGAAGATATGCAGAGTGTTTTTTTAAAAATTTTATCAATTGGCATGAATGCCAGTTGGATGATATTGGCTATCTTGTGCTTGCGTATAGTGTTTTGGAAGTCTCCAAAATGGATTGCATGCTTTATGTGGTTTTTGGTAGGAATAAGGCTCTTATGCCCTTATAACATAGAAAGCACTATTAGCCTTGTTCCAATTCAAATGGAAGTGCCATTGAATGATTCTGAAAAAAATACTTTGAAAGATGAAAAGGATATGGCATATATTCGTATAGAACGTAATTCTTTTATAAAGCGTAATAGAGAATCAGAAAAGCATATCTACCAGTCGAACAACACAGACAGGATAAGAGGGGATAAGGCGGAACTAAATGCTAGCAATGCTTTGGCAGATAGCATAGAAAAACAAGTAATGCTGAATAGTTCCAGACTTCGTTTTTTTGCGGTAGTTTGGGTGTGCGGTCTGTTTGCTATGCTTCTTTACTTTGTTTTAAGTTGTTTTTATTTGTCAAATAGAACAAAAACTGCTACATACTTTAAGGAAAATATATGGGAGAGCGAGTTTGTGATTTCGCCATATATCTTTGGAGTGTTTTGTCCCAAAATATATATTCCGTATGGAATAGATGAGGAACAACTTGTTTATGTTTTAGCCCATGAACGGGCTCATTTGAAACGGAAAGACCATATATTAAAAGTAGTGGCTTATTTTATTCTATCTATATATTGGTTTCATCCGCTGGTTTGGGTCGCTTATGTTTGTCTGGGGCGGGATATTGAATATGCCTGTGATGAAAAAGCTGTTTTGAATATGGATAAGAGGGAAAGAAAAAATTATTTGCTGGCACTTTTGAACTGTTGTGCAGTAAAAAGGCGTGCCAGTGTATATCCACTGGCATTTGGAAAAATTGGAATTAAAAAAAGGGTGATTCGCATGAAACAATGGAAAAAACCATCAATTGTGCTGTTTACTATTACAATGCTTTTTGGAATGATAGTATCAGTTTGTTTCTTTACTGTTCCTAAGACATGAGGAGCAGGGGAAATGAAAAATCAAGAAGAGATAAATACAGGTTTTGTAACATTGGACATAAAACCGGCTTCAGTTAATCTAAATGAAAATACAGGAGCGGATGGTACAATATTATATTATGTTGATGCAGGAAAGATTATTTTTGGTGGCACTTATGGATTATTTGTCTATGACAAAAATTCCAGAACAATTGTACAGTCGTTAGATTTGGAATATATTGAGTGCAATTATACACAAGGGGATAATTACTGTGAAATAGCCGTAGATAAAAATGGTGGAAAGATTTATTTGAATCCTGTGAGGAAAAAGAAATTGTATATCTTAGACTTGATATCTAATACGTTGGAGATAAGAAATTATCCAAATTCAGATATTTGGAAGGATAATTCATTAGAGTTGTTTCATGTAGAGAATGCAAAACAAGTATCTTATCATGATGGTGGAGAAGAAAAAATATGCAAATTAAATGAAAATGATTTTACAATAGGCAGTTGTTCATATACAGAATATCCTCGAAAGGAATCAAATAATAAGGGGGAATTGATGTATTATCCCTTATTTGCACAATGATAGAGTGTAACATTTTTATACCGAGAGTAAATGTTAAAGTGTAAGTTTGACTGGAAAATACAGGATTATTGGAGGAGATTGACAAAGCCACGGATAAAAAAAGGATATAACAACAAATTCAAAGTCCTCAAACGTATTGTATACGGAAGAAGTGGATTAGTCAATCTGGAGAAAAAATGTAAACTGGCTTTTCTTCCAAGGGATCGAGATTTTTCTCTTTCTGCACTATTATAAAACAAGGGGCTGGTATTGAAATAATACCAGCTTGCATTTTAACCGTTATACCCAAAGTTAAGAAAGAGTCCATTTTGGATTTCTCTGCTTTTTCTTATTAAAAATTTATGAATTTGAATCCTCAGAATCATGAGAAACGGATTCTCTCAATACAACTTTTCCTGCTGCCTGACGCCGCCGTGTATCGGACATAGCAGCATAATGTTTTCGGGTCGTATTAACATCAGAGTGTCCAAGAACTTCCGCTACAAGATAAATATCATCGGTCTCCTGATAAAGAGCAGTACCATAAGTACTACGCAGTTTATGAGGCGTGATCTTCTTTAGTGGAGTGACTTCCTTCGCATATTTTTTCACAAGATTCTGGACCGCCTGCACACCAATTCTTCGTCTTTGCATAGAATAAAATAAAGCATCTTCATGTCCTTCCTTTGGAATGATGAGTTTTCTGCTGCCCTCAATATATTGTTCTAAAGCATCTGCAACTTCATTTCCAAAATAAACGGTCATTTCTTTTCGGCCTTTTCGGATCAGATGAAGACCGTTATTGCGGAAATCAACATCATCAATGTTTAGACCCACTAATTCAGATACACGGATTCCAGTCCCAAGAAGAAGTGTAATGATCGCAAGATCACGTTCTTTTGTCTTTTCATAATAAGCACGTTTCTGCCCAGTTAAATGGTCACCACCGTGTTCTACAAAATCAAGCAAAGAAGCAACTTCATCGGCTTCTAAACGGATAATTTCCTTCTCACGGATCTTTGGCATATCGACAAGCAATGTTGGATTCTTCTCGATCAGCTGTCGTTTATAAAAATATCCGTAAAAAGAACGAAGAGCAGACATCTTACGGAAAACACCTTGTTCAGTATTCTGCATATGCTTATGTTGTTCTTCCGAGATGTAAACCTTTAAATATTCCATATATTCTTCCAGATCAACGGATTCAATCTTATCAAGATCACTCACTTTAAAATCCAGTACAGAGTAATTACGGTAAGCAGGATTTTCATCGATCAGAAAATGAAAGAACACTCTCAGATCATAAGCATAAGCAATTCGAGTTCTTACTTGTGTGGTAGAATCAATTGCACGGAAAAATTCTTTCGCAAAAGGCGGAAGAGTTTTAATAAGTTCACGTAATTTGATCGTCTGTCTTGCAGTCAGATCGTCATAATATGGTAATGATTTCATAAAATTCACCTGTTTCTTATTTATTTAGCATACCATTTACGGCTATTCAGTAGTAGTAAATGAAAATAATACATGACTTATTCTATCAATTTTTCACAAAGCTTGCAAACTTTCCCCTTCTATGTATAATAATAGTTAGTCAAGACTAACCAAAATAAAAATAAAAAGAAAGGAACATTTCGTGTATGATGCAATTATTTAAATCATCAACAAAAGAAACGATGAACTTCCTAAGATATGTCGGACCAGGTTTACTAGTCACCGTAGGTTTTATAGATCCCGGTAACTGGGCAAGTAATATCGCTGCAGGTTCCGGTTATGGATATACGTTATTATGGATGGTCACATTATCAACGATCATGCTCATTATCTTACAGCATAATGCAGCCCACCTAGGAATCGTCACAGGAAAATGTTTATCAGAAGCAACAAGTCTGTATATTAATAAAGGGTTTAAGAACATCATTTTATTAACAGCAGTTGCAGCATCGATCGCAACCGCAATGGCAGAACTTTTAGGTGGTGCAATGGCATTAGAAATGCTGTTTCATATTCCAGTAAAGATTGGTACATTTATCATTTTAGGGATCGTACTGTTCTGTCAGTTTACGAATGCATACAGCAGAATTGAGAAACTGATCATCTTATTTGTATCACTGATCGGATTCTCTTTTCTGTTTGAAATCTGTATTGCAGATATTGAATGGAAACAGGCGCTGATCGGATGGGTAAAGCCAGAAATTCCCAAAGGTTCACTTCCAGTTGTCATGAGTGTTCTAGGAGCAGTCGTGATGCCACATAACCTGTTTTTACATTCAGAGATCATTCAGAGCAGAGAATGGAATCTAAAAGATGAAAATGTGATAGAACAGCAGTTAAAATACGAGTTTAAAGATACCTTATTTTCCATGATCATAGGATGGGCAATTAACAGTGCAATGATCTTAATGGCAGCAGCTATCCTATATCAAGGAAATGGTCATTCTATTGATGATATTCATTTAGCAGGTTCCATGTTAACACCACTTCTTGGAAATGCAGCATCAATTATTTTTGCACTTGCATTATTACTTGCTGGAATTTCATCAAGTATTACAGCAGGAATGGCTGGTGGAACGATTTTTTCTGGAATTTTTGATCATCCTTATGATATTCATCATAAAGATACGAAATTAGGAGTTCTTATTACGATGATTCCGGCAACATTGATTATTTTACTGATAAAATCTCCATTCGATGGATTGATCTATTCCCAGATGTTTTTGGCAGTTCAACTTCCTATTACGATCTTTACTCAGATCTATCTGACATCCTCAAAGAAAGTCATGGGGAAATATGCGAATTCGAAACGATTAAAGATCATACTTTTTATGATTGCACTGATCGTAACATTTCTTAACATATGTCTGTTTGTGACTGGATTTTAAATATAAAAAATGAGATAATAAAGATAAAAAAAGAAAGGAGCATCTTATGGAAATTAAATATTTATCAATTAAGAATTTTAAATCAATCCGGCATATGGAAATATTAGATATCCAGAATGCTCTGATTTTTGTTGGAAAGAATAATACAGGAAAATCATCCATCCTTCATGCCTTGCGTGCAGTCGAAGGATCTTATGAAATCTCATTGGATGATTTTAACGAGACAATGCAAAATATAGAGATTGGATTTATATTATCCATTACAGAAGAAGATCTTCATATTTTCCATAAAAATGGTATAGTGAGCCAGTATAAAAAATACGATCTTTGGAAAAAGGATTTTGAGAGCAAACTTCCATCTTACAAAAATGAAGAGATCACTTTTACATTCATTGCCAATAAAGAAGGCAAACAGCGGTTTTACGATGGAAAAAGGAAACATAATAAGTATATCCGGGAGATTTTCCCAACTATTTATTTCATTGGAACGAACCGTAATTTAAAACAGATACAGGATGATCTTTTTATGTTACAGGAAGACAGTTTGCTTAAGATCATGCGTACAAACTGCTGTATGTTTGATCCTGTGAAACCATGTACTCATTGTTTTCAGTGTATCGGTCTGATCGATCAGAAGAGTCCGAAGGAACTGAATGCATTTGAGGCTGCAAAGCTATTTGAATATAAATTGTACGAGATGAACATTGACCAGTTTGAGAAACGTATCAATGAGAGCTTCCATAAGAACGGCGGATTTGAGGATATCATTTTCTCTATGAATTATGATGTTGATCAGATGCTTCAAGTTAATGCAGAGGCTTATAATAAAGAACGTGATATTTCAATTTCTGTGGAACGATTGGGGCGTGGAATGAAAAGTATTTATATGCTTTCTCTTCTGGAAGCTTATGTAATGGATGAGAATAGTCTTTCATCGATCATTCTGGTAGAGGAACCAGAGATGTTTTTGCATCCACAACTGCAAAAGACAGCCAGTGAGATCCTTTATCGTCTGGCACAGAAGAATCAGGTGATCTTTACAACACATTCTCCACATTTATTAGCCAATTTTAGCAGTAGACAATTATGTCAGATCATATTGGATGAAGATTCATATTCTGTTGCAAAGAAGAAAACGAACATTAGTTCGGTATTAGACGATCTTGGATATAATGCTTCCGATCTTATGAATGTTGATTTTGTTTTTATCGTAGAAGGAAAACAAGATAAATACCGTTTGCCATTGTTGTTAAATCATTATTATTCTGAAATTTATGATGAAGACGGCAGATTAAATCGTGTAGCGATCTTGACAACAAACAGCTGTACCAATATCAAGACGTATGCCAACTTAAAATATATAAATCAGCTTTATATGAAGGATCGTTTTTTAATGATCCGTGATAGTGATGGTAAGGATCGAGATATGCTTGGAAGACAGCTTTGTAAATATTATGATGAGAGAAATCTTGTGGATGTTGATCATTTACCAAAAGTGACAAGGAAAAATGTATTGATCTTAAAATATTATTCTTTTGAAAATTATTTTTTAAATCCAGAGATCATGTCAAAACTTGGAGTTATAGAATCTGAAGATGCTTTTTATGAGATTTTATATGATAAATGGAGAGAATATCTGCATAGGATCAAAAGTGGAGTTCATTTGATACAGATGATGGGACGTGATTTTACATCACCGCAAGATATGAAAGAACATATGGAAGAGATCAAAACCTATATGCGGGGTCATAATCTGTTTGACATTTTTTATGGAAGATATAAAAAAGAAGAGAAAGATTTATTAAAGAAATATATTGAGATCGCACCAAGAGATGAATTTAGTGATATTCTTGATGCGGCGGATTCGTTTATCTATTTTCAGAGTAAGACAAAACAAAAAGATATTCAGAATGAAACAAAATAAAGAAAGTGCGAGATAAATAATATGACAAAGAAACACACAATATTAACAGCGATCAATTCGAAATACATTCACTCGAACCTTGCAGTTTACTGCCTTCGTGCCTACGCAAAGCCATATATCGATGAAGTCGAGATTGCAGAATATACGATCAATCAGCAGGTGGATGATATCCTGATGAGTCTGTATCAGAAACATCCAGATATCCTTTGTTTTTCCTGTTATATCTGGAATATTGAATACATAGAACGTGTGATCAGGGAAATCCATAAACTACTGCCGGATGTTCCAATCTGGCTTGGAGGACCAGAAGTTTCCTATGATTCCAGAGAAGTTTTAAGACGACTTCCACAGGTAACGGGTGTGATGAAAGGGGAAGGAGAAGTTACATTCCTTGAAGTACTTGATCATTATCATGGAAAGAGAGATGATCTTAGCAAGATTCCTGGACTAACTTATAGAAATGAAGATGAGATCGTAGAAACACCATGGCGTCCAGTGATGGACTTAAGTAAAGTTCCATTTGTGTATGAAGATATTGAAGATTTTGAACATAAGATCATCTACTATGAATCAAGCAGGGGCTGTCCATTTTCATGTAGTTATTGTTTATCTTCAATCGATAAATGCCTGCGCTTCCGAGATCTTTCTCTTGTCAAAAAGGAATTACAGTTTTTCTTAGATCATAAAGTGCCACAGGTCAAATTTGTCGATCGTACCTTTAACTGTCGACATGATCATGCAATGGAAATCTGGCGTTATATAAAGGAACATGATAACGGCATTACCAATTTCCATTTTGAAGTGGCAGCAAATGTCTTAAAGGATGATGAAATTGAATTGATCTCTGATATGCGTCCGGGACTGATTCAGTTAGAGATTGGCGTTCAGTCAACGAACATCGATACGATCACTGAGATTCACAGGAAAATGGATTTTAAGAAAGTTGCAGATATCGTAACAAGGATCAATGCTGGACATAATATACATCAACATTTGGATCTGATCGCAGGACTGCCCTATGAAGATCTTGAAAGTTTTAAACAGTCATTTCAGGATGTCTATGAAGTACATCCAGAACAATTACAGTTAGGCTTTTTAAAAGTATTAAAAGGTTCTTATATGGAAAAACAAAAAGAGAACTATGGGCTTGTTTATAAAGATACACCGCCTTATGAAGTCCTTTATACAAAATGGCTGCCTTATGAAGATGTACTGGTTTTAAAGAAAGTGGAAGAAATGGTGGAAGTTTATTATAATAGCAGCCAGTTTTCGAACACCTTGCGGTTGTTGGAAAAAGAATTTGACACTGCATTTGCTTTATATGATACACTTGCCAGATTTTATGAGGAGAAAGGTTATGACAAGGTCAGCCACAGCCGGATTGCCCGATTTGAAATCTTATATGAATTTATACAAACCATTACAGCAGAAGAGAATCTTGTATTATATAAAGAGTTGTTAACGTATGACTTATATCTTCGTGAAAATGTAAAGAAACGTCCGGATTTTGCAGGAGATTATACATTACAAAAGGACGAGCTTCGTTATATCAACGAAGAGATTTTATTAAAAGATGAACGACTTGCATATTTTGGACAAAAGAATATGCGGAAATTTTCTCATATGGAACAATTCGATCATGCGGTAAATGAAGATTTTAAAGAAACAAAAACCATCCTATTGTTTGATTATCAGAATCGAGATCCATTGACAAATCAGGCAACAGTTTATCCGATTGCAATGAATTTGATAAAAAATCAATAAAAATATAGTAAGAAAGAGGGTGCAGAAAATAAGATGATCGCAATATATTTAGCACCACTTTATCTGCTGTTAAATGTCTATTTTTTATTCCGAATATTGAAATGGTTAGAGACTTGTCATGTTTATTTTAAAAAGAAATGGATCAAAGCAGTTTTGGCCATGATCTATGTATTTCTTGCATTCAGTATTCTGATCGCATTTTTGTTTCCACAAGGAACGATACGGCGAGCTATGAAACTGATCAGTAATTACTGGCTGGGTGTTTTGATGTATTTGGCGCTTACGATCCTTATTGCGGATCTGATCCGCCTAATCTTAATCTATTTTGTAAAAGCAGATCAGAAAAAGTTTCGGACACCAAAAGTTTTTAGGATTGTTGGAAGCATTTGTATGATCTTGATCTTATTGATCAGCTTTTACGGAGTGTGTAATGCAAGGAATATTAGGACAACAAGTTACCATGTAACGATACATAAAAAAGTAGGAAATCATAAAAAGCTAAAGATCATTTTACTTGCAGATCTTCATCTTGGATACAATATTGGATGTTCTCAGATGAAACAGATGGTAATGAAAGTAAATCGGCAAAGTCCAGATCTGATCGTGGTCGCAGGAGACATTTTTGATAATGAATATGATGCATTAGATGATCCAGATCAGTTGGTCAAGATATTTCGACAGCTAAAGAGTCAATACGGTGTTTATGCAGTTTATGGAAATCATGATATTGATGAAAAGATTCTTGCAGGATTTACATTTGGCAGCGGTCGGGAGAAAAAGGTCAGCGATCCAAGAATGGATGAATTTGTAAAAAGGGCAGGAATGAAGTTATTAAGAGATGAATCTGTCTGTATTGATCAAAGCTTCTATCTCTATGGAAGACCGGATGCTGAGAAAGTAGGCCGTGGGATCAGCAGACGTAAGACTCCAAAAGAACTGGTAAATGGAATGGATCTTAAAAAGCCTGTGATCGTACTGGATCATGAGCCAAGGCAGTTGGAAGAGTTAAATCAGGCAGGAGTAGACATTGATCTTTGCGGGCATACGCATGATGGACAGCTGTTCCCTGGGAATATTACAATTCATTTGTTTTGGAAGAATCCGTATGGATATCGTAAGGTTGGAAATGCGCATCAGATCGTAACTTCAGGTGTCGGTTTATTTGGCCCGAATATGAGGGTCGGAACGAAAGCGGAGATTGTGGTTGTGAATGTGGATTTTAGATGATCTGACAAAGATGTCAGTTATACTATAATAAACATAATGGAGGAAGACATTTTTATGAAATATAACGATGGAAAAGACAGATGCAGTTGGGCTAATCCAAAGAATCCGATATATATTGATTATCACGATAAAGAATGGGGAGTGCCTGTCTATGACGACCATAAATTGTTTGAAATGCTGATCTTGGAATCGTTTCAGGCAGGATTATCGTGGGAGTGTGTGTTAAATAAACGAGAAGCGTTCAGAGAAGCGTTTGATGATTTTGATGTATATAAAGTGAGTGCATATGATGAGGAGAAACAAGCGCAATTAAAAGAAAATAAAGGGATTATAAGAAACCAAAGAAAAATATCTGCTGCCGTATCAAATGCGACTATTTTTATGAAAATCCAGGAAGAATACGGAACCTTTTCTGAATATTTATGGAAGTTTACAGATCATGAGATCATCCATGAGACGGGAAAAACATCTTCAGAATTATCCGACCAGATTTCAAAGGATTTAAAGAAACGTGGAATGAAATTTGTCGGTACAACGATCATTTATTCCTATCTGCAGGCAGTGGGAGTGGTCGAGTCACATGAGGAAGGTTGTTTCCTGCATCATAAAGAATAAAAAATTTACAAGTAGGTAACACTGCGTACTTGAATTTTTATACAAAAAGGAGTAAGGTAGAAATCACCAGATAAAATTGAGTATTAGAAAGATGATCATGTCATAACAATGTTCAAACAAAGGGAGGAAGCAATCATGAGACGTAAGATTATGACAGCATTTGTATGCGCGATTATGACAATCTCTGTAATACCGGTTTATGCAGATGATACACAGACCGATCAGGCAGTGACAACAGAAGTTTCTACCGAAACAGCAGCAACGGTGCAAGAAACAAAAAGAACGCAAAGTAAAGAACAACTGAAGAAAAAGACAACAAGCAAGAAACATACTAAGACAAAGAAGACAAAATTAAAGAAAAAGGAAGAAAACAAAGTCATTCCAATGCCAACACAAGTGATCAGTAAGAGTTCTTCGGATACGATCGAAGGAAGAATCAAGGATAAACAGGCGAAAGTGAAACAGCTGAAAAAACAAAAAGCAAAGATTGAGGAAGAGATTCGTCTGGAACAGCAAAAAGCACGATCTATAAATGAATTTTACAAAAAGTATACAGCAAATTCCAAGGCGGAGATTGCTTTATATGGGCAGGAGATCACTCCTTCTATGAAGATTTCTAAAAAAGATGAGCAGTTAAGAGAAGATTTATATGAGCTTGCAGATTTATTTGGAGATGAGAATCTGAGAACGATCGCAAGCAAATATGTCTTTGGAATTAATCATCCGGATTTTGAGACTTTGCTTGATAAGAATGAAACGATTCAGCTTGATCAGTATTTAAAGAACGAACAGATACTTCCGATCAAACCAATGGAAGAAAAGGTTCAGACGATCAAGAAGCAGATCAAGAAGTTCAAAGGAGAGATCAAAAAAGAGGAACAGACAAGATATTTTAATCCAAATGATGTCAGTGCTCTAAGTCATATCACAGTTTCAGACGCCAAACATATCTTGGAAGGAACTGCTTTGTATGATGATGCGAAAGCTTATGTCAAGGCGGAAGAAAAATATCATGTGAATGCAGTCTTTTTGATGGGAATCGCTGCACATGAAAGTGCATGGGGCACGAGCCGCCGTGCGAGGGAAGATAATAATCTGACTGGATATGGTGTAACATCGGATCATGCAAAAGGAATTAACAAATCAACGAAAGAAGCAGGACTTTTAGCAACTGCAGAAACTTTACATGAAAAATACCTGACATCAGGTGGAAGTTACTATGTTGGAACTTCTGCGGCAGCAGTGAACAAACATTACTGTGTTGGCGGAGAATGGGCGGCAGCAGTTGTAAAGAATGCTTATTTATTAATGAATCGTTTATAATTTTCTATTTTTGTATTGATTTTATAGAATCACAATGCTATAATTTACAAGAAATCAAAAAGAAGAAAACGTTGATGAGAAGAGTACTTTGTGGAAAGCTTCCAGAGAGGGATACATTTGCTGAAAGTATCCTAAGCAGACAAACAAAGGAAGACCACCTCGGAGTGGCTGTAAACCAGCCCGGCTGACACCGTTAATCGTCGATCAAGTGATCTGTTTCTGGAGTTTATGATCAAAGGATATGAAACAGATAACCAGGGTGGAACCGCGATAACTCGTCCCATGGATTTTTATTAGTCCATGGGATTTTTTATTTCTGTTATAGATTTATTATAGAAGAAATCTATAGAGAATTGTGACAGGATAAATAAAACGTTATATATCAAGAAAGGATGAATAAGAAGATGAAGATTACATTAAAAGATGGATCTGTAAAAGAGTATGAAAACAATA
>OLNS01001424.1_pt1 | contig 18286 bp, 13 predicted proteins | sample 1673031 | NCBI WGS metagenome assembly OLNS01 (sample SAMEA3136748, study PRJEB25190) | human gut metagenome | biome: human gut; feature: human-associated habitat; material: faeces | place: Austria | collected 2013
GTTGTATATGAACAAAGCGCAGTTGGTCGAGGCTATCGCTCTCGATGCGAACATTTCGAAAATCGACGCGCGCAAAGCCGTCGATGCCATTATCCGGGTGACCGTACAGTCGCTCCGCGAAGGGGAGCGTCTTACCCTCACGGGTCTCGGAACGTTCAGCGTGCAGCAGAAAGCCGCGCGCGTAGGCCGCAATCCCCGCACGGGTGCGGCCGTGAAGATCCCGCCCCGCAAGGCCGTCAAATTCCGTCCGACGATCGAGCTTGAATAGTCTGCTGCGCCATTCAAAACCTTTTTACGCATGCCCGAAATCTCACAACGCGCCGAGCTGATGCCGGCATCTCCGATACGCAAACTCGTTCCGCTGGCGGAAGCCGCCCGGTCGCGGGGAATCAGAATCTACCACCTCAACATCGGCCAGCCCGATCTGCCGTCGCCCCAGACGGGACTCGCAGCGTTGAAGAAGATCGACCGCAAAGTACTCGAATACAGCCCCAGCGACGGTTACCGGTCGCTCCGCGAAAAGCTGGCGGGCTACTACCAGCAATACCAGATCAAACTTTCGCCCGAAGAGATCATCGTCACCACGGGAGGTTCCGAAGCGGTGTTGTTCGCCTTCATGTCGTGCCTGAACCCCGGCGACGAAATCATCGTGCCCGAACCGGCCTACGCCAACTATATGGCTTTCGCCATCTCGGCGGGCGCCGTGATCCGTCCGGTCGTCTCGTCGATCGAACAGGGTTTTGCGCTGCCCGACGTCGCGGAGTTCGAAAAACTGATCAACGAGCGCACGCGCGGCATCCTGATCTGCAACCCCAACAACCCCACGGGCTACCTCTACACCCGCAAGGAGATGGAGCGCATCCGCGATCTGGTGAAGAAATACGATCTTTTCCTCTTCTCCGACGAGGTTTATCGCGAGTTCATCTATACCGGTTCGCCCTATATTTCGGCCTGCCACCTCGAAGGCGTCGAACAGAACGTCGTGCTGATCGACTCGGTGTCGAAACGCTACTCCGAATGCGGCATCCGCATCGGCGCGCTCATCACCAAGAACAAAAAACTGCGCGACGCGGTGATGAAATTCTGTCAGGCGCGGCTCTCGCCGCCGCTGATCGGCCAGATCGTCGCCGAAGCTTCGATCGACGCTCCGCGCTCCTACAGCACCGAAGTCTACGAAGAGTATATCGAACGCCGCAAGTGCCTGATCGACGGTCTCAACCGCATTCCGGGCGTTTATTCGCCGATTCCGATGGGCGCCTTCTACACCGTGGCGCGGCTCCCGGTCGAAGACAGCGACGACTTCTGCGCATGGTGTCTTTCGGATTTCGAATACGAGGGAGAGACCGTCATGCTCGCCCCGGCTTCGGGCTTCTACTCCGACCCGACCCGCGGCCGCAACGAGGTCCGCATCGCCTATGTCCTCAAGAAAGAGGACCTCGAACGCTCGCTGCTCATTCTGGGCAAAGCGCTCGAAGCGTACAACAACCGGAAATAATCCGGCATGGAACGAAGACTCAGGTGCGGCATGACACATGCCGCACTTTTTTCATGCGGCAGCGCATCCCCCGCCCCACCCGTCCTTTCGGCCAATCCTATACCATTCAGGTCAATTTTCAGGAATTTTAGGCCAAAAAGTTTGGGCGGCGGGAATAGTTTTTATACTTTTGCCCTCGATTTTTCGCACTCCGCAGTGCGGACAGTATAAACCAAACCAATACGTTATGAAAAAAATCTTCCTCCTTCTGGCCGCCGCTGCCGCCGCCTCCGGAGCATACGCCGAAGGATATCAGGTGAACAACCTCTCCTCGAAGCAGAACGGTATGGGCCATGTGGGTACAGCCATGAAACTCAACTCCGAATCGATCTGGTTCAACCCCGCCGCCGCTTCGTTTCAGGACTCCGAGTTCGACATTTCGGTCGGCATCACGGGTATCGCTTCGAAGGCTACCTATACGTCGCTCCCCGACTATACGGGCAAGACCAAACCGCAGCACTACACCTCGGACAACAGCATAGCCACTCCGCTTTACGCCTACTTCAACTACAAACCCCTCGACTGGATGTCGGTCGGTCTGGCCTTCAACACGCCGTTCGGCTCCTCGATGGACTGGGGCAACAACTGGCCGGGAGCACAGCTCGTGCAGTCGATCAATCTCAAGGCATACAACGTCCAGCCGACCGTCTCGTTCAAACTCTGCGAGCACCTCTCCGTCGGCGGCGGTCTGATGATGACGTGGGGTAAATTCGACCTTTCGCGTTCGCTGCTGCCTATCGGTCCGGACAACGCACAGAACAAGGCGCTCATGGGCGCATTGCAAATGCTCAATCCGCAAATGCCCAACCTCTTCGAAATGGCCGGGGACAAAAATCTGATGTCGCTGGGCCTCGAAGGCAAAGCCAAGATGGCCGTCGGCGTCAACCTCGGCATGATGTGGGACATCAACGAACAGTGGTCGCTGGGCTTCACCTACCGTTCGAAACTCAAAATGAAGGTGGATTCGGGTTCGATCGACCTGCGTATGATCGACAACGCCCAGATCGCTCAGGAAATCGGCCAGCTCCTGCCCCAGCTGGGTCTCGACCCCGCCAAACTCACGTCGGCCGTCGTGAAGACCGAACTGCCCCTGCCGGCGTCGCTGACGTGGGGCGTCAGCTTCCGCCCCGTTCCGAAGTGGGAATTCGCCGTCGATCTGCAATATGTGCTCTGGAGCGCCTACGACCAGCTCGACGTCCGGATTCTCGACCCCGACAGCAATACTCCCGTGCTGAACATTCCGGTCAGCGACAAGAAATACTCCAATACGCTGGCGTTCCGTTTCGGCGGCCAGTACCACGCTCTCGACTGGCTGACGGCCCGCATGGGTATGTACGTGGACGAAAGCCCCGTGCGCAGCGACTACCTCAATCCCGAAACCCCGTCGATGACCAAGCTCGCCTATACGGCCGGCGTCACCTTCCGCCCGATCAAATGGATGAACATCGACATCGCCTACGGCTATGTCAATTCGGCCGATCCGGAGCGCACGGGTTCCTATCCCTACACCAATTCGGTGCTGGGCATCGTGAACGAAAAACTGACGGCGGCAGGCGTTCCCGAAAGCCAGCTCACCAGCCCGATCGCCGATTTTTCGGGTAATTACACCGCCCGCGCCCACACGTTCTCGATCGGCGTAGGTTTCAGTTTCTAAAAACGGGAAAAATTATTATCTTTGCGGTGCGCTTCATCGGAGGTGCACCGCTTTTTTCAGGGTCTCATAGTTCAAGGGATAGAACGAGGGTTTCCTAAACCCTAGATTCGCGTTCGAGTCGCGGTGAGACTACAAGGAGAGAAACCTCGGTTTCTCTCCTGTTTTATAAACCCGCCGGGCAGGCCTCCGATCTCTTCAAATCTCTTTCGGGAAGAGAAAATTCCGACATTTACATTATCTTTGCGGCGGATAAACCTCCGCTCAGACAGGCGGCGTCCCGGCACGGTTCGAATAAATTCGTCTTTGCCCCCGGCCTGCACTGTCTTTGCCCCGAAAACAACGATACGATGGAATCACTCAAGGAGTTGTACAAAATAGGCAACGGCCCGTCGAGCAGCCACACGATGGGGCCCAAGAAAGCCGCCGAACGTTTCGCCGAACGCTGTCACGATGCGGACGCCTACCGCGTGACGCTGTACGGGTCGTTGGCTGCCACCGGCAAAGGCCACCTTACCGACACCGCGATCCTCTCGGTGCTGGAACCTCTCGCTCCAACCGAAATCGTCTGGAAACCGGAGGTCGTGCTGCCCTTCCACCCCAACGGCATGCTGTTCGAAGGGCTGAAGGCAGGCAATGTCACGGACAGCTGGACCATCTACAGCATCGGCGGAGGTGCGCTGGCAAACGAGACGTCGCGTCTCGAAACGCCGCACAGCATCTATCCGCTGACTACCGTCAGCGAGATCAAAGCGTGGTGCAGCCACGAAGGCAAGACTTACTGGGAATACGTAACCGACTGCGAAGGTCCCGAAATCTGGGATTACCTCGACGAGATATGGACCGTGATGTGCGAGACGATCCAGCGCGGCCTGAACAACGACGGCGTACTGCCCGGAGGGCTTAAAGTCGCCCGCAAAGCCAGCACCTACTGGGTCAAATCGAAGAGCTACACCGATTCGCTGAAATCCCGCGCCCAGATTTACGCCTATGCGCTGGCGACTTCGGAGGAGAACGCTTCCGGCGGCACCGTCGTAACGGCCCCGACGTGCGGCTCGTGCGGCGTCGTCCCGGCGGTGCTCTACCATCTGGCCAATTCGCGCAACTTCCTGCGCATCCGCATCCTGCGGGCGCTGGCCACGGCGGGACTCTTCGGCAACGTCGCCAAGACCAACGCTTCGATTTCGGGCGCCGAAGTCGGCTGTCAGGGCGAGGTGGGCGTCGCCTGCTCGATGGCGGCGGCGGGCCTGGCTGAACTGCTCGGTGCCAGGGCGAGGTCGGCGTGGCATGTGCCATGGCCGCCGCCGCGGCATGCCAGCTTTTCGGCGGCACCCCTTCGCAGATCGAATACGCCGCGGAGATGGGACTCGAACACCATCTGGGATTGACCTGCGACCCCGTCTGCGGACTTGTGCAGGTCCCCTGCATCGAACGCAACGCGATCGCCGCGGCCAGAGCCTTCGACGCCAACGCCTACGCCACGCTCTCCGACGGCTCGCACATGGTGAGCTTCGACCGGGTCGTGGAGGTGATGAACGAAACCGGCCACAACCTGCCGAGTCTCTACCGCGAAACATCGACCGGAGGTCTCGCCAAGCGTTACAACGACAAAAAATAACCCGGACAGGCTCTCCCCGGCAGGAACCCGCAGTTTTTGCGGGCCGGGATTCGCATGGGTCCGCGTCAGCCGCCCGGCGTCATCGTATGAAAATTCGGCAGGCCGCTCGCCGTCCCCCACCGCATCGTCCCCGTATTCGAGCCTCTGCGCAACGATCCGGCCTGCGGCATCACAGGGCAGCAACGCCGACATCCCGGCCTGCGCATCCTCTCCACTCCTCGCACTCTTTTTCGGCAGTTCCGGTCTGCCAGCTCTCTGCTTGGCAGGTTTTCGCCGGTCCCGTAAGTTCGAACAGCGCCAAGCACGCTTCGCTGCAGCGTACAGGGTTTTCAGCTATCCGCAGCAACTCCGTCAGCGGTCATCTCCGCTTGCGCCGAAACACCCGGTTTGGAGCGGCCAACGCATCCGACCGATAAGAAAACAGCCAGCCAAGCCGCCGGGATTATGAACCATTTCGATTTACGCATAATTATCGGGACAATGACGTGATAAAGACAATGAAATAATCCGGACAAGGTAAAAAAGAAGCCGTTCCTTCTGGAACGGCTTCTTTCGAATCGTATAGGTAACGTCGGCTTACTGCGCCTGCTGAAGCGATTCCAGCTCGGCTTTCGAACCGACCACGAGGTTGTCGTACTCGCGCAGACCCGTACCGCCGGGGATCAGATGACCGCAGATGACGTTCTCCTTGAGGTTCTCCAGCGGATCGACCTTCGCTTGGATGGCAGCTTCGTTGAGCACCTTGGTGGTCTCTTGGAACGATGCGGCCGAGATGAAACTCGAAGTCTGCAGCGCGGCGCGGGTAATACCCTGCAGCACCTGCGTCGAGGTTGCGGGAATAATATCGCGCACCTGCACGGGCTTCATGTCGCGGCGCTTGAGGCTCGAATTCTCGTCGCGGAGCTTGCGCAGCGAAACGATCTGTCCGGGCTGCAGCGACGTCGAATCGCCGGCATCGGTAACGACCACCTTGTCGTAAAGTTCGTCGTTGACGTCCATGAACTCCCACTTGTCGACGGTCTGGTCCTCGAAGAAACGGGTGTCTCCCGGATCCTCGATCCGCACCTTGTTCATCATCTGGCGGACGATGACCTCGAAGTGCTTGTCGTTGATCTTCACACCCTGCATGCGGTACACCTCCTGCACCTCGTTGACGATGTACTCCTGCACCTTCGTCGGGCCGAGGATATTGAGGATGTCGCTCGGAGTGATGGCGCCGTCCGACAGCGGGCTTCCGGCCTTCACGTAGTCGTTCTCCTGCACGATGATCTGACGCGACAGGGGCACGAGGTAACGCTTCATATCGCCCTGTTTCGAGGTGATGATGATCTCACGGTTACCGCGCTTGATCTTGCCGAACGACACCTCGCCGTCGATTTCCGAAACGATGGCGGGGTTCGACGGGTTGCGGGCTTCGAACAGCTCGGTAACACGCGGCAGACCGCCGGTGATGTCGCCGCCCGACTTGCCGACGGCACGCGGAATCTTGATCAGAATATCGCCGGCCTTGATCTTGGCGTTGTCCTTCACCACGACGTGGGCCGAAACGGGCAGGTTGTACTGCTTGACCTCCTCGCCTTCCTTGTTGACGATCTTGATGACGGGGTTCTTGGTCTTGTCCTTCGACTCGGTGACCACCTTCTCCGAAAGTCCGGTCTGCTCGTCGCGCTCATCACGGTAGGTAACGCCCTCGATGATGTTTTCGTAAACGGCGCGGCCCTCGTACTCCGAAATAATAACGGCGTTGTAGGGGTCCCACTCGCAGATCATGTCGCCCTTCTTGACTTCGGCGCCGTCCGCCATGAAGAGCGTCGCGCCGTAAGGCAGGTTGTGCGTATAAAGAACGATTTCGGTCTTTGGATCGACGATGCGGAACTCCGACTGACGCGAAATAACGATGTCGATCGCCTCGCCCATGGCGTTCTTGCCCTTGACGGTGCGCAGCTCGTCGATTTCCAAACGGCCTTCGTATTTCGAAACGACATTGGTCTCGACGGCCGTACCGCCGGCCACACCGCCGACGTGGAACGTACGGAGCGTAAGCTGCGTACCCGGCTCGCCGATCGACTGGGCGGCGATCACGCCGACCACTTCGCCCTTCTGCACCATGCGGGCAGTGGCAAGGTTGCGGCCGTAGCACTTGGCGCATACGCCGCGGCGCGCCTCGCAGGTCAGCACCGAGCGGATCTCGACCGACTCCAGCGGCGACTTCTCGATCGCTTCGGCGATCGACTCGGTAATCTCCTCGCCAGCCTTGCAGATCACTTCGCCCGTAAGCGGATGGATCACGTCGTTCAGGGCCGTACGGCCGAGAATGCGGTCGTAGAGGGTCTGCACGACGTCGTCGTTGCGCTTGATGGCCGTAGCCGTCAGGCCACGGAGCGTACCGCAGTCCTCTTCGTTGATAATCACGTCCTGCGCAACGTCCACCAGACGACGGGTCAGATAACCTGCGTCGGCGGTCTTAAGCGCGGTATCGGCAAGACCCTTACGGGCACCGTGCGTCGAAATGAAGTACTCCAGCACCGAAAGTCCCTCCTTGAAGTTCGAGAGGATCGGGTTCTCGATGACCTGCTGACCGCCCTCGACGCCCGACTTCTGCGGCTTGGCCATAAGACCGCGCATACCGCTCAGCTGACGAATCTGCTCCTTCGAACCGCGGGCGCCGGAGTCGAGCATCATGTATACCGGGTTGAAACCGTCGTCGTCCTTGATCAGCGTGTCGATCACGACCTTCGTGAGTTTGGTATTGATGTTCGTCCAGACGTCGATGATCTGGTTGTAACGTTCGTTGTTGGTAATCAGACCCATGTTGTAGTCCTCCATGATGGAGTCCGAACGCTCGTAACCCTCCTGCACGAGTTTCTCCTTCTCTTCGGGGATAATCACGGCGTCGAGGTTGAACGACAGACCGCCGCGGAAGGCCATCTGGTAACCCATGTGCTTGATATCGTCGAGGAAAGCGGCCACCTTGTCGGCACCGGCCTTCTTCATCACCACGGCGATGATGTCGCGCAGCGAACGCTTCGTGAGGATTTCGTTGATATAACCGACCTCCTTGGGCACCACCTGATTGAAGAGGATGCGGCCGATGGTCGTCTCCTTCAATTCGGTAATCGGATTGCCGTTCTCGTCGATGTCGTCCACCAGACACTTCACGATGGCGTGCAGGTCCGCCTGACGCTCGTTGTAGGCGATAATAGCCTCCTCAGGACCGTAAAATACGCGGCCTTCGCCCTTCACGCCCTTGCGGGGTTTGGTGATGTAGTACAGACCGAGGACCATGTCCTGCGACGGCACGGTGATAGGCGCGCCGTTGGCGGGGTTAAGGACGTTGTGCGAACCGAGCATCAGCAGCTGGGCCTCCAGAATGGCGGCATTTCCCAGCGGCAGGTGCACGGCCATCTGGTCGCCGTCGAAGTCGGCGTTGAACGCCGTACATGCCAGCGGGTGGAGCTGCATTGCCTTGCCCTCGATCAGCTTGGGCTGGAACGCCTGAATACCCAGACGGTGCAGGGTCGGGGCGCGGTTCATCAGCACGGGGTGTCCCTTTATGACATTCTCCAGAATACCCCAGATCACGGGGTCTTTCCGGTCGATGATCTTCTTCGCGGATTTCACCGTCTTCACGATGCCGCGCTCGATGAGCTTGCGGATCACGAACGGCTTGTAAAGCTCGGCCGCCATGTCCTTCGGAATACCCATCTCGTGCATCTTCAGCTCAGGGCCGACGACGATGACCGAACGGGCCGAATAATCGACACGCTTACCCAGCAGGTTCTGACGGAAACGTCCCTGCTTGCCCTTGAGCGAATCCGACAGCGACTTGAGCGGACGGTTCGACTCGTTCTTCACGGCGTTGCTCTTGCGCGAGTTGTCGAACAGCGAATCGACAGCCTCCTGCAGCATGCGCTTCTCGTTGCGCAGAATCACCTCCGGAGCCTTGATCTCGATGAGCCGCTTCAGACGGTTGTTGCGGATGATGACACGACGGTAGAGGTCGTTCAGGTCGGACGTGGCGAAACGGCCGCCGTCCAGCGGCACCAGCGGACGCAGTTCGGGCGGAATGACCGGGATGACGTTCAGCACCATCCATTCGGGCTTGTTCTTACCCTCCGACGCGCGGAACGACTCGATGACGTTCAGGCACTTGAGGGCTTCGCTCTTACGCTGCTGCGAAGTCTCGGTCGAAGCCTTGTGACGCAGCGCGTAGGACATCGAATCGAGGTCCACGGTCTTCAGAAGCGTGTAGATCGCCTCGGCGCCCATCTGCGCGACAAACTTGTTGGGATCGCTGTCATCCAGCGCCTGATTGCCCTTCGGCAGCGCGGCCAGCACGTCGAGATACTCCTTCTCCGAAAGCGTGGCCAGACGCTCGATGCCCTGCTCGGCGGCGGCGCCGGCGTTGATCACGACATAACGCTCGTAATAGATGATCGCCTCCAGCTTCTTCGACGGAATACCCAGCAGGTAACCGATCTTCGAGGGCAGCGAACGGAAGTACCAGATGTGAACCACGGGCACGACCAGCGAAATGTGGCCCATACGCTCGCGGCGCACCTTCTTCTCGGTCACCTCCACACCGCAGCGGTCGCAGACGATACCCTTGTAGCGGATACGCTTGTACTTGCCGCAATGGCATTCGTAGTCCTTGACGGGACCGAAAATGCGTTCGCAGAACAGACCGTCGCGCTCAGGCTTGTAGGTACGATAGTTAATGGTTTCGGGCTTGAGCACCTCGCCGCTCGACTGGGCCAGAATCTCCTCAGGGGAGGCCAAGCCAATCGAAATGCGGCTGTAACCATTGTTCGTCTTATTGTCTTTGGAAATTGACATATTTGTTCTTCGTTTTTCTTATCCTCAAATTATACCTTATTCGAGTTTGACCGACAGGGCCAGACCGCGAAGCTCGTGCAGCAGCACGTTCATAGCCTCCGGAATACCCGGTTTGGGCAGGTTCTCGCCCTTGACGATCGCCTCGTAAGCCTTGGCGCGGCCCATCACGTCGTCGGACTTGATGGTCAGGATCTCCTGCAGGATGTTGGCGGCGCCGAAGCCTTCGAGCGCCCAAACCTCCATCTCACCGAAACGCTGGCCGCCGAACTGGGCCTTACCGCCGAGCGGCTGCTGCGTGATGAGCGAGTAGGGACCGATCGAACGGGCGTGCATCTTGTCATCGATCATGTGGCCGAGCTTGAGCATGTAGATCACGCCCACCGTCGCCGGCTGGTCGAACATTTCGCCCGTGCCGCCGTCGTAGAGGTACGTACGGCCGCTGTGCGGAATACCCGCCTTGGCCGTGTACTCGTTGATCTGGTCGAGCGACGCACCGTCGAAGATCGGCGTTGCGAACTTCAGGCCCAGTTCACGGCCCGCCCATCCGAGCACGGTCTCGTAAATCTGTCCGAGGTTCATTCGCGAAGGCACGCCCAGCGGGTTCAGACAGATATCGACGATCGTACCGTCTTCGAGGAACGGCATGTCCTCGTCGCGCACGATACGGGCTACGATACCCTTGTTGCCGTGGCGTCCTGCCATCTTGTCGCCCACCTTGAGCTTGCGCTTCTTGGCGATGTAGACCTTGGCCATCTGAATGACGCCCGTCTGCGGAAGCTCGTCGCCGTTGGTGATGTTGTACTTCTCACGCTTGATGGCGGCGTCGGCCTTCTTCCATTCGATGGTATAATTGTTAATGGTAGCTTCGATCAGCGCGTCGGTGTGGGCGTCACCCGTCCACTTGCAGGTGCCGAGATTCAGATAACCCATCACCACGCCGGTCTTCTCGTCCGTGGTCTTGCGGGCGATCTCCTCCAGCATCTTCTGCGAGAATTTCGTGCCTGCGGGATAGAGTTCCACGCCGAAGTAGTCGGTGACGCCGGTCGTGGTCTTGCCCTGAAGCAGGGTCCACAACTTGGCCACCAGCCGTTTGGTCAGCTCCGCAATCTCGGCTGCGAACTTCTCGTCGAGTTTCTCGATCTGCACCTTCTCGGCGCTCTTGCCCTTCTTGCCCTCCTTGTTGGCGCGGCTGTAGAGCTTCGTGTCGATCACCACGCCGTGCAGCGAAGGCTGCGCCTTGAGCGAGGCGTCCTTCACGTCGCCGGCCTTGTCGCCGAAGATGGCGCGGAGCAGCTTCTCCTCAGGCGAAGGATCGCTTTCGCCCTTCGGGGTGATCTTGCCGATCAGGATGTCGCCCGGATGCACGTTGGCGCCGATACGGATGATACCGTTCGCGTCGAGGTCCTTGGTAGCGTCCTCGCTCACGTTCGGAATGTCCGAAGTCAGCTCCTCGACACCGCGCTTGGTGTCGCGCACCTCCATGATGTACTCGTCAACGTGCACCGACGTGAAGATGTCCTCACGCTGGATACGCTCCGAAATCACGATGGCGTCCTCGAAGTTGTAACCCTTCCAAGGCATGAACGCCACCTTCAGGTTGCGGCCCAGAGCCAGCTCACCGTGCTGCGTCGAATAGCCTTCGGTAAGGATCTGTCCCTTCACGACCTTGTCGCCCGTCAGTACGATGGGCTTCAGGGTGATGGAAGTATTCTGGTTGGTACGGCGGTAGCGCGGAAGCTCGTATGTGGTCACTTCCGGCTCGAACGACGCCAGAATCTCGTCTTCCGTACGCTCGTACCTGATCTGTATCTTCGTCGCGTCGGCGAAAGTCACTTCGCCGTCGCCTTCGGCCACAATCTGGATGCGGCTGTCAGAGATCATGTCCTTCTCGATGCCCGTGCCGACGATAGGAGCGTCCGTAGTCACCAGAGGCACGGCCTGACGCATCATGTTCGAACCCATCAGGGCGCGGTTGGCGTCATCGTGTTCGAGGAACGGGATAAGGCTCGCGGCGATCGAAGCGATCTGGTTCGGAGCCACGTCCATCAGATTCACCTCCTCGGCGGTAACCACCGGGAAGTCGGCGCCTTCGCGCGCCTTGATACGGTCGGGCTGCAGGAAGTGGCCTTCGTCGTCGATCGGCATGTTCGCCTGCGCGACGATCTTGCCCTCCTCCTCTTCGGCCGAGTAGTAGCGGATGTCGTCGTTGTTCATGTCGATCTGTCCGTTCTCGACCTTCCGGTAGGGAGTCTCGATGAATCCCATCGGCGAAATCTTCGCATAAACGCAGAGCGACGAAATCAGACCGATGTTCGGGCCTTCCGGCGACTCGATCGGGCAGAGACGGCCGTAATGCGTGTAGTGTACGTCTCGCACCTCGAAACCGGCGCGGTCACGCGACAGACCGCCGGGGCCGAGGGCCGACAGACGGCGCTTGTGCGTAATTTCGGCCAGCGGGTTGATCTGGTCCATGAACTGCGAGAGCTGCGAAGTGCCGAAGAACGAGTTGATCACCGAAGACAACGTCTTGGCGTTGATCAGATCCACCGGCGTAAACACCTCGTTGTCACGCACGTTCATACGCTCGCGGATCGTACGCGCCATGCGCACGAAACCTACCGAGAACTGATTCGACAGCTGTTCGCCCACGGTGCGCACGCGGCGGTTCGACAGGTGGTCGATATCGTCCACGTCGGCCTTGGAGTTGATCAGCTGGATCAGGTATTTGATAATGGCGATGATGTCCTCGCGCGTCAACGTGCGAATGGCCGGATCGGTATCCAGATCCAGCTTCTTGTTGATGCGGTAGCGGCCCACGTCGCCCAAGTCGTAGCGCTTGTCCGAGAAGAACAGCTTCTCGATGACATCGCGCGCCGTCGCCTCATCGGGCGGCTCCGAAGCGCGCAGCTGCCGGTAGATGTAAACGACAGCCTCCTTCTCGGAGTTGCAGGGGTCTTTCTGCAGGGTATTGTATATGATCGAGAAATCGATGCCCGACAGGCTCTCCTTATGCAGGAGGATCGTCTTGGCGCCGCTTTCGAGAATCTGGTCCACATGTTCCTCTTCGAGGACCGTCTCGCGGTCCACGATAACGTTGTTGCGCTCGATGGAAACCACCTCGCCCGTATCTTCGTCCACGAAGTCCTCGACCCACGTCGAAAGCACACGTGCGGCGAGCTTGCGGCCCACGGCCTTCTTGAGGTTGGCCTTCGTGACCTTCACTTCGTCCGCCAGATCGAAGATTTCGAGAATCTGCTGGTCCGCCTCGTAGCCGATGGCGCGCAGCAGCGTGGTGACGGGAAGCTTCTTCTTACGGTCGATGTAGGCATACATCACGTTGTTGATGTCCGTTGCAAATTCGATCCACGAACCCTTGAAAGGAATGATACGCGCCGAATAGAGCTTCGTGCCGTTGGTGTGCATGCTCTGTCCGAAGAACACGCCCGGCGAACGGTGCAGCTGGGATACGATGACACGCTCCGCACCGTTGATGACGAACGTACCGCGTTCGGTCATATAGGGAATCGTACCGAAGTACACATCCTGAACGACGACACCGAAATCTTCGTGCTCGTCGTCCGTGCAGTAAAGCTTGAGTTTGGCTTTCAGGGGAACGCTGTACGTCAGCCCGCGCTCCAGACACTCCTCGATCGAGTAGCGCGGCGGGTCGATATAGTAGTCGATGAACTCCAGAACGAAATTGTTCCGGGTATCCGTAATGGGGAAATTCTCCTGAAACACCTTGTACAGCCCCTCGTTTTTACGATTTTCGGCCGTGGTGTCCATCTGGAAAAAGTCCCGGAATGATTTAAGCTGTACCTCCAGCAGATCGGGATAAGGCACCCGGTTCTTGACTGTCGAAAAGCTAATTCTTTGTTGTGTTTTTGCTGTGGACATCGTAAAATCCAAATTATGTTGAAGTGTAATTCTGGTGGGTTACGCTCCCCCGCGTTGCCGGGTATTTATTATCCCGCCAATGCCCCCGTTTGCAGGCGTATTTCGCCCCGGGAGCATCCTTTCTTCCAAAGAGTGGACACAGCTCCTGCTCGGCACTTCCAGTCTTTAGACCAAGAAAAGGCATAGAGCTTACACGCCGGTAAGCCCTATACCTGAATCGTCTGAAACGACTTAAGCAGCAATGCTACTTAAGCTCAACTTCAGCACCAGCCTCCTCAAGCTGAGCCTTGATCGACTCGGCCTCTTCCTTGGAGACACCCTCTTTAACAGCCTTGGGAGCGCCGTCAACGAGAGCTTTAGCGTCGCCCAGCGAAAGACCTGCGAGGTCCTTAACGACCTTGATAACCTGAAGTTTTGCCTGACCGGCGGTCTTCAGAATCACGTCGAAAGTCGACTTCTCGGCGGCAGCAGCCTCGCCTGCGCCAGCAGCGGGAGCTGCAACGGCAACAGCGGCAGCAGCCGGTTCAATGCCATACTCCTCCTTGAGGATGGTAGCCAATTCGTTTACCTCGGTAACCTTGAGGTTTACCAGTTCTTCAGCAAGTTTCTTTACGTCTGCCATAGTTGTAAGCTTATTAAATTTTGTTTAATTCTTGATTGTGATTAGTTGTTTCTCGATTCGAGCGTCTTCACGATGCCCGCAATCTTTTGGCCTGCATTAGCCTGCAATGCAGAAATAACATTCTTCGCAGGAGACTGGAGCAGTGCGATGATATCGCCGATAAGCTCCTCCTTCGACTTGATGTTACACAGAGCGTCCAGCTGATCGTCGCCCACGTAAACGCATCCTTCGGCGAAAGCCGCCTTCAGAACGGGTTTGTCGGACTTCTTGCGGAATTCCTTGATCAGGACCGCAGGAGCCTTCGCAACGTTGGCGAACATAATCGAGGTCGGACCCTCCAATACTTTTACCAGATCAGCGTCAGCCTTCTCCACCTTCTCCAGCGCCTTGCCCAGCAGCGTGTTCTTCACGACTACCAGTTTGACGTCGTTCTCGAAGCACTTGCGGCGCAGGGCAGCGGTCTGCTCTGCGTCAAGCGCCGCGATGTCGGCGATATAGAAGTGAGGATAAGCTTGGAGCTGCTCGGCAATGGCGTTAATAACGACCAGTTTTTCTTCCTTTGTCATCTCTTCTCTCCTCCTTCTTATTTGGTTTCTACTGATTTGGAATCAATCTGCAAGCCGGGACTCATCGTGGTCGAGAGATAAATACTCTTCACATAAGAACCTTTCGCAGCAGCCGGTTTCAGTTTGAGAATCATGTTCAGCACCTCTTTCGCGTTGTCCACGATCTGCTCGGCCGAGAACGAAACCTTACCTACCGAAGTGTGAATGATACCGAATTTGTCGACCTTGAAGTCGATCTTACCCGATTTCACTTCCTGAACGGCTTTGCCCACCTCCATCGTAACCGTACCGGTCTTGGGGTTAGGCATCAGGCCGCGGGGACCCAGAATACGGCCCAGCGCACCAACCTTGCCCATTACGTTCGGCGTGCAGATGATAACGTCAACGTCGGTCCAGCCGCCCTTGATCTTATCAACAAACTCGTCCAAACCTACGTAATCGGCGCCGGCAGCCTGAGCCTCAGCCTCCTTCTCAGGAGTACAGAGCACCAGCACGCGCACCTGCTTACCCGTACCGTGGGGCAGCGTCACAACGCCGCGGACCATCTGATTGGCCTTGCGGGGATCGACTCCCAGACGCACGTCGATATCAACCGAAGCGTCGAATTTCGTGAACGTAATCTCCTTCAGAAGAGCGGCAGCCTCCGAGAGCTTGTAAGCCTTATTGGCTTCCACCTTGGCGTAGGCGATGTTTTGATTTTTTGTCAACTTACTCATCTTCGATTACATATTAGGAAATTCACCGACGACGTTGATACCCATACTGCGAGCGGTACCAGCGATCATACGCATAGCAGCCTCTAAGGTAAAGCAGTTCATGTCAGGCATTTTGTCCTGAGCGATCTCGCGCACCTGATCCCACGTCACCTGACCGACCTTGTCGCGGTTAGGCTGTGCGGAACCCTTCTGCACTTTGGCTGCTTCCTTGAGCTGAATAGCTACAGGCGGCTGTTTTACAACAAAGTCGAACGACTTATCGCTGTAAACCGTGATGATGACCGGGAGAACCTTCCCTGCCTTGTCCTGGGTACGCGCATTGAACTGCTTACAGAAGTCCATGATATTGACTCCCTTAGAACCTAATGCGGGACCAACCGGGGGCGAAGGATTGGCGGCACCACCTTTGATCTGCAATTTAATAAATGCAGCAACCTCTTTTGCCATAGTTTTCCTTGGTTAATTATTCTTTTTCTACTTGTGTGAAACCCAACTCCATAGGAGTTTTGCGCCCGAATATCTTCACCGATACCGTGAGTTTCTTGCGCTCGTTGTCGACGTCCTCGATGATGCCCTGGAAGCTTGAGAAAGGGCCATCGGTGACCTTGACGGTCTCGCCGACAAAGAATGGTATTTCGTTCTCCTCCTCCATGGCATTCATCTCGTCGACGCGGCCGAGGATGCGGGCCACCTCCTGCGGACGCAGCGGCGTGGCATTCATCTTGCGACTGTCTTCCTTGGTATCGCCGAGGAAACCCAGCACATTGGGAGTGTTACGAATTATAATCGGAATCTGACCTACAAACGCGGCCTCCACCAATACGTAGCCCGGATAAGAAACCTTCTCCTTGGAGACTTTCTTTCCGTTACGGATGGTGTATACCTTTTCGGTGGGAATCAGCACCTGAGATATGTACTCCTCCAGATTATTATGGCGGATTTCGGCCTCGATATACTCTTTGACCTTGTTTTCCTTACCGCCGATAGCCCGGACGACATACCACTGCTTCTTAATCTCGCTCATCGTTTCAGCAACAATTAACGGCCAAGATTACCCAGTGTCTTGTAAATGACGGCCATCAGGTTCTCGAACGTCAGGTCCATAGCCAGCACGACAATGGCGAAAATGACCGAAGCCACCATCACGACGATCGTAGAGCTTTGGAGCTGGGGAAACGTGGGCCACGTCACCTTGTTTACAAGCTCGTTGTAGGATTCTTTAACGTAATTGAACATACTTTTTTTCTTTTACTCTTTGGCAGGAGCAGAGAGATTCGAACTCCCATGATACCGCGAGCTTTGCTCGCGTGTACCAGACGCGGACGGGGTTTCCGACTCCAACGCACGCGTACAATTATTTCAAGACCGACGGACAACTAAAATTGGACGCGGTTTTCCCGCCCGTCGATAATTGCCAGCTTTCTTTGTATCTTTCAGTTGTCAGTAATATGCGAGATTTTGAGACATAAGAAAAAGCACCGGATAAATCCGGTGCCTGTGTGGTTCTAAACTTACGACTTGAAATTTTCTGGCTTCTTGATTTCCTTCTCCATTCATGTCATCGCTTTCGCCTGAAGTATCTTCCTCTTCCCCAGCGTCAGCTGACTCTTCGTCCTCTCTATCTGATTCCTCATCATACTCGTTGTCATTACCTTCCGGCTCTTCATCATTCTCCCCGTTGTTTTCATCTTCTTCATATTCATCTGAGCCGTCCTCTTGTTCTTTCGCTGCTTCTTCAGCCGCTGCTTCTGCCGCAGCCTGCTCTGCCGCAATCCTCTCAGCCTCTGCCCTCGCCGCAGCCTCTTTCTCTGCGACAATCTGTTCAATTTCGGCCTGCTGTTCCTGAATCAGTGTGGCATATTCGTTTGCCATCTGCTGAGCGTAAGCAATTTCGTTATCACAGTCTGCAGAACTTGCACGCTTGGAATCAATCGCAGCCTGCAGGTTTGCCTGCTCGGTCTCCTGCTCCTGCTTCATCCCTTCAAGTTCAGCTTTTTCCTGCTGATACTGATTTCCAAGGTTTGTTACCTGTGTAATTGTGTTTGCATATTTTTCAAGGCTCTGTCTGTCATAATCATACATTTTCTGAGTATACTCAGCTTTTGTAAGAAGATCAGAAAGATTATCTGCACTCATCATCATCTGGAACCAGGCTTCATTTCCACCTTTTTCGTACAGATACTGGATACGCTGTTTCATTGCTGCGTACTGTTTGTCTTTGGCATTCTGTGCTTTCTGAAGATCTGCCTGTGTCTGTTCGATATCAGCCTGTTTATTACTGATATCTCCCTCTAATGTCTGAATGGAAACCATGACGTTTACAAGATTTGCATCCAGTGTATTGATTTCATCCTGTAACTGCTGCTTGGCAGAATAAAGCTGATCGATCTGGGCATATGTTGCATCAAGCTGTGCGCTTGTTGCGGCCTGTTCCTCTCTCAGTTCATCTTCTCGTGATGCGCTTACGCTGACTACCTGTGCTGCTGTCATCATTAACGCTAACGTCAGGCAAACAATTCTTTTTTTCATGTTTCTTTCCTCCTGATAAAATATATTGGTTGTTGCGGTTACATCTCCTTAATCTCGTTCAGGAAATGCCTTTTTATGAAACCCGTTCCAGTACAGAATATCAGATCCAGACCAGTGATTCCAACGGGGCAGATGCAAACTGGGAAACGGTTTATGAACTGTCGCGTGACAGTGCAAATGTACAGAGAAACGATCCGGATGTGATCAATGCCTCGGATCTGAGTAAGGCAGAATTAAAACGATATGTACGTTTCTATTTTAAAAAAGGAAATATCAATGGCTGGAAATGTATTTCCGTGCGTGAGATCGAGATCATG
>OLNS01001455.1_pt1 | contig 17944 bp, 15 predicted proteins | sample 1673031 | NCBI WGS metagenome assembly OLNS01 (sample SAMEA3136748, study PRJEB25190) | human gut metagenome | biome: human gut; feature: human-associated habitat; material: faeces | place: Austria | collected 2013
ACTTTGCGTCTGGACGCTGGCAAGCTACAATCAGAAAGTATCCAGCCTGTCTGCCAAGCATGACGATTTTCTTTAGCTGGCTTAAAAGGCTTATGCTTTCCTTTGTCCCCAGCATTTCCAAGAACGCCACATACTCGTCAAAGATAAGGAAGCAGGGCGGTAAGCCCAGATAGGCATAGTTTTCGCCCGTCTTGTAGTCTGGGTGTTGCTTCATTTCCTTGCTTCGCTGTATCATGCCCTCATAGAACGCATTGACACATTCAATCATATCTTCTTTGGTATGGTACACGTTATCTATGACCGTACCCAAGTCCGCAAGGTCAGCGTTCTTAGGGTCTAAGATGAATAGCTGGGCGTTGGTCTGCAAGAGGGCTTCAATGATTGTCAGCAAGAAATAGGTCTTTCCACCGCCAGTCCCGCCACAGATAAGGGCGTGAGGGAGTGCGTCATATTCCCATGTGAGGTTCTTCATCAGACGCAAGCCCCCGTTTTCTGCTTTTACTTCGTCAATCGAGATACGGTTCGCTATCATGTCATAAAGTAAAACGTATTCGATATAGCCGTCATGGAGCGTCTTGTCGGTCAGCTCACAGTAAAGCCCGCTTTCCAGTTTATCTTCCAGTCTAAGGAGCTGGTCTTGATACTTTCCCAAAGAGATTTCACAGCGGATATGAAGCAGTCCCGTTTCCATTTGATAATAGATTTTAGGAAACCAGATGATTTTTTCCCTTGATCTGCCTTGCAGGTCAGTGAAAAAACCGCTGTCCTGTACGGTCTGTGCTTCATACCACTTATTGTCCAGTATCATGCGGGAGAGCTTTTGGCGGTGTAATAGCTTCTTGAAGCTGTCATAGCGAAAGCGGTAATAAAGAAAAGCGACCAATGTACAAACACCAGTCGCTATCCCTATGGTTATGAAGTTGTATGTAGAAAGCGTCAGCCCATTATCAAGTAAACTAAAATGTTCCCAATCGGTACGCATGAGCTGTCCCATGTTCAGTAGCAGGAGAACCGCCACGAACAGGAGCAGGAGCGTACCCACGCAGAAGCGGTACACAAGGTTCTTGTCGCTGGCTCTGATACGTTTTCCCTTGTATTTCAAAATGTTCATAAACACCCCTTTCTGGATATGGAAAAAGCGGTCAATCGTAAAGACTAACCGCTTCGTGTAATACTGGATATAGATTGAAAATCAATAGTTATTTGAGCTTTTCAACATCTTCAATGTAAATAGATACCTCGCCACATTTAGGACAGATAGCCACTTTAGGTTTACCCATTCTTCCACCAAATAATTTGTTTTCATCTGATGATAAAACGATACCATAACCAGCTCCCTCAACTTTAACAGCACAATTTTCTTTCATTTCACTGCCACAGCGAATACATTTACGCATTTACCAGCACCTCCAAAATCGTAATTTATAAGCTCATTATATCTCTATTCCATATCATCTACAATGAAAATATGTTTTGCTAATTATTTTTTCTGCTGTCCTTGTGGAGCATGGTTCTGTGGATTTCCTGCGGGCTGACTGCCTTTATTTTTCAGTACAATGTCGTCTGCCTTGATGTACCACTCCACATCTGCCCCTCGGTAGTTGGCGTTTGCCACGGTATCGGCAACAGGGTTGATAAGCTCCACCTCGGCATTGTACGGATAGTCCTTGACAGGGATTTCCGCTGGGATAGATACCTGTATCGTGCGTTCCTGCTGACTGCACTTCAAGTCATAGGTTCTGCGTTTGATTTCCTCGCTGGTTGTCCCGTCCTCATTCTCTACTCGCATTTCATGTCTTAATGCGGAGAATTTCAAAACACCGAAAGTCTTTTCCTTATCTAATACAATTCCATTCGCTAATCTCATAATCTGTTATCCCCCTTTACTTGCTTTCCTCGACTGGAAGCATATCGTCAGCGTTTAAAATATAGTTGGTGTAGCCACGACCTCGCACGTTCTTTCCCTCGGCGGTAATCTTTGGATTGACGAGCTTTACTTTTTGCTCATACTTGAAACGCTTTTCACCAGCCTTTGCGGGAAGCACCACGATAATGTCGTCGGCTCTCTGAATGTCGGAATACAGGTTATAGCTTCTTGTCACGGGAACAAAGCGACCATTGACACGCTGTTGCTCCACGTCATTTTCTCCTGCAAACTCCAAATTTCCAAAAGTCTGTGCCATATCAGGCACGATATATTTTAATTTCATGTGTTCATACCTCATTTCTTTCTGTGATTGATATGTGGGGAGCTACACTCCCCACGCCCCTAGTGGACTGTTCTTTTCTGTTGATCTGCAAGCAGAAGAACAGAAAAGGAACAGTTTAGATTTTTATTTCCTGTTACAAATCCATACGGCGGGGAACGGGATTTCTTCATCATAAGCAGACCGCCCGATTATGAGCGTCTACGCTTGAAGAAGTATGTTCCTGCCACGCCTGCACCAGAAAGAACAAGAAGCCCTAAGAATAAGGCAATATTTGTATTATCACCTGTCTTTGGAGCGTCCGTTGTCTTGCTCGGTGTATCTGGTGTGGTCGGCTGTTCTGGCTCTGTTGGTTCTTCTGGCGTTTCTGGTACTTCTGTGATTGTCACCGTCTGCCCGTCGTCCTCAATGTCCTTATGCTCTGTAACCTTTGTCGGTTCGTCTGGATTGCTCAAATCGTATAATTCCTCAAAGGTTACAAGCTCTTTCCCGCCCAGCTCGGAAGCGTTGAATGTAAAGGCAATCTGGACTTCCATGCTTTCACTGTCGGCAGTAAAGGTATAGTCATTCTCGACACGTTCACCACCTATGATAAGCTCGGCGTTTTCGTCCTTAATCATCTGCCAGCCTTTGAGCTGATACTTTGTGCCGATTTCCAATCCGTCAAGGGTAACGGTATCAATGATTGTCACGTCTTTTCCTGCTTCAATCTCTTTCTTTCCGTCCTCGCTGGTCGCTGTGGTATGGATAGTGATGATACGCTCCGTGATAAGCACCGTCTGTCCCTCGTCGTCAATGTCCTTGTGTTCAGCCACCTTTACAGGCTCGTCCTCGTTGGAAAGGTCGTAAAGTTCCTCAAAGGTTACAAGGTTCTGACCGCCCAGAGAAGAAGCGTTGAACGTGTATTCTATTTCAATCTTCATTTCTTCGCTGTCGGCTGTGAATGTGTAATCACTTTCCACACGCTGTCCGTCGATAAGAAGCTCGGCGTTTTCCTCTTTCAACATCTGCCAGCCTTTCAACTGATATTTTGTGCCTTTTTCCAGCCCGTCAAGCGTAACCGTGTCAACGATTGTTATCTCTTTGCCAGCTACGATAGACTTTTCGCCGTCCTTGCCTGTGGCTGTGGTATGGATAGAGATTTCTTTCTCATATTCATCAGTCAGTGTCCCTAAGTCAACGGTCACATTGTTTCTGGACACCACGATTTCAAACGGCGGGATAAGCTCAAAGCCTTTGTTACCCTCACAGCGTAATTCCTCAATGATATAGGTATCGTAAATCAAAGCACCCTTGCTGTCGTCTGGCTCGCTTGTTCCAAACCAGATACCGTCCTCGCTGGTCTTTCCTGCATTGGTGTTATGTTGGTGGGAAGCCCAGTCGGAAGAAGTGGAGAACTGCCCGTTATCATCTGTCACGATAATGTGGCTCTCACCTGTGGTCTTGCTTGTGATCCTAAACGGAACTCCCGCAAGACGCTGGTGTGTGCCAGCTCCAATCTTGACACCCTCTAGGTCGCCACGCTTCACTTGATTGTAAATGGAAGTGTCCGCACCTGTAAGGTCAACGATTTTTCCGTCCTCTGTGATTTCAAATTCAATCGGTTCTGCACCGTCCATCAAATAGCCCTCTGGTGCTTTGCTTTCCTCGATACGGTATTTTCCATAAGGTAAGAGGTCAGCGGAAGTAGAAGCCACGCCCTCAATGTCGGTAAGGATTGTCTTTACAACTTCATTCTTGCTGTAAAGTTTTCCCTCGACAAGTACGGCATTGTCATTTAAGGAAATGATTTCAAATTCAGCGTCTTTCAAGGTCGCACTTCCTTGACCTTTGGTATCGCTGGTTTCCAAATCTCTTTTCTGGATTTTCACACCGCCACGGATAATCTTGTCTGATACATGGTACTGATTGCTTCCAGACAATACGGCAATATCGCCGTCCTCGGTAATCTGTGTAAGGTACATTCCCTTAATCTGTTCCTCGCTACCGTTTGCCTGCATATATGCACCGTCAAGGAGATAGCCGTTAGGTGCTTTCGTTTCCTCAACGGTCAGCGTTCCTAAAGGAAGCACGTTCTTTCCGTCCTGTGTATAGAAGCTGTCCCCAGATACCTTGTATTCATCAGAAAGGCGGGAAACATAATGGATAGTGCCGTCGCTGTCCTTTTCAGCGATTGTCTTTGTCACCCATGTTTTGGTAGGCTCGCTGGGGAGATTGTCAGCGGTATAGTGTCCCGCATAGAATTTCCATGTGAACTCCGCACCCTCTAGGGAAGCGTCGCCCTGTGGAGCGTCTTTCTGTGTTTCCATGTCAATCTTGAAAAGCTCGATAAGGGTATCTGTGACCTTTGGCGTATCTGATACATTGAGTGTCGCTGTCTTGCCAGCTTCCACATTTAAGGAATAGACAGTGCTGTCCACCTTATAGCCAGCAGGAGCAGAAAGCTCTTTGATGTAGACTGTGCCAGCCTTTACTTCCACGGTATCAGTATTTCCGCTGTTATCAGTCGTAAGGGTGGCAAGCTGTTTTGTGCAGTCCTTATCAGAATAGACACCATAAGTCGCACCAGCGATAGAGTAAAGCCCGTTTCCGTCGGTAATGCTGGCATTACTGGAAGTCTTTTTCAATGTGGCATTTCCTACGGCAAGTTTCGCCCAGAACTGTCCAATGTCCTGCCCCTCGCCAGAGTAGATATAACCGCCACATTCATAGCGACCCTTGTTCTCGCTGGCAAAGGCTTTCGCACCAGCGTACACCTCGTCCTGTATCGCTTTTGGGATTTCATCATAGGAAGCTCTGACATTATCGCATTGCCAGCCCAGATGAACGCTCAATCTCTGCCATACGACACACTGTTCAAGAAGATAGACCTGTTTATAGTTCAATCCGCTGTGACTTTGTGTGTACTGTTTGACGTATTCCAGAGAGAGGGCAACGTCGGAAATCTGGTCGTAGCTCATGCGTGTGCTTGCGTCGGCTCTGGTCTTGTAGCCGTTCTTGAAGTTGGTGTTGATGTCTACACAATAGGCGGTTTCACCCTCAACTTTCATATAGCCCTCATTAAATGTCGAACCGATAGAGCCGTCATTCATCACTTTTTCAATGATACCGACACGCTCGGCACTTTCTGTCCAGTATTGCTTCTCGGAAGCATGGACTGCCGTTGTCGGCAAAGCGGTAACGATAGTCGCAAAGGCAAGGAAGCCTGTGGCTAATCGCTTCAATATCTTTTTCATAGCTTTTAAAATTCTCCTTTCGTTTGGATATAGAAAAAGCCGTCCATTTCTGAACGGCTGAAAATAGAAAAGGAACGTCAATATCGGCGTTCCATAATCTACTTGCGATATTCAATTTTTAGTTTATCAATACTGATGTGCTGTACCATATCTTTGCAAATCTGGGATTTCTAACGTATCAAGGCTCATTCAATGGTAGTAAAATCGTAGTAATTTGAAGTATTTAAACCCTTGAAAATGCTGATAGATATAGTGTTTTAGCGGACAATCAGATTTTTAGTTGGTTTTTAATAGAAAACAAAGTTTCAGATGTACAAATCATGAAAAGCACAGGAATGACTCCAGAAGAGTTAGATGAAATCAAGAAGAAAAAAGGCTTTTTGATGATTTAAACAATAGATACCCGGATACTTCTCAAGAGAGGAGGTATCCGGGTGTCTTTTATTTATGGGTGATTTCTACAGACTATATATAATCAGATCAATAAGCATGAGAGGAGCTTAAATATCATATGGTCTGGAAAACAATTTGTCTTAACAAGAAAGAGAGGAAAAAATTATGTATCCAAAGTTCAAAGAAATCTCCCTCGACACAGCCACATGGACCGTCGCATTCCTTGGAGCCATCGAAGAGAGGGAAACAAAATCTAAAAAGCCATTTTGCACGTTTCATCTGTTAGATGGAGCCATCGCCATCATAGCAAATCTGTGGAACACTGAGAAAAAAGACATCTACAAAGTGCAGGAAAAGAGTGTAATTTCCGTTCAGTTGTACAAAAAGCTGTATAATGGAGTGGAAACATACGAAGTCAAAGAGTATCAGGCTGCTCCGGATGATGCAAAACTGGAAGATTATCTTCTGACAGCACCTATTCCGTCGCAGGACATGATGGACGAAATCAAGAGTATCCTTTCAAAAGAAATCTCTGAAACGGAGTTATATCCGCTGGTTATGGAGATTTTGGATGAAAATGCGGATAAGCTGCTGTATTGGGCAGCTGCAAAGACGATCCATCATAACTGCTATGGCGGCTTGCTGTATCACATGCTCAGAATGCTCAAAACGGCAGTCATTTTATCAAGAGTTTACCGTTTTGATAAAGAACTGCTGTATTCAGCAGTCATTCTGCATGATATTGGCAAACTGCAGGAGTTAGATACAGATGCAACAGGTGTGGCTGAATATACGGTTGATGGAAATCTGTTTGGGCATACATTGCTTGCTATCGAAATGATCGACCGCAAGAATTTTGAAAACCCTACATATCCGGCAGAAAAAATCCGTCTGTTAAAGCACTGTATTGCTGCACATCACGGACAGTTAGAGTATGGTGCAATTACCATGCCTGCAGTCAAGGAAGCAATGCTGTTACACGAAATTGACGTAATTGATGCGTCTATGTATCAGTATGAGCAGGCCGAAAAGACACTTAATCCAGGCGAAATGTCAGATCGTATTTTTGGCCTTGGCGTAAAAGTGTATAAACCAGCTGCAAATGCGGAGGAAAAAGCAAATGTTTAACGAAGAACAGCAAAAAGCAATTGAGACAATTAAGGGGCAGCTGATTTTAGTGGCTTGCCCCGGCAGTGGAAAAACAACAACTCTGTTGGGAAGAATCCATGAAATGATTCAGCAGGGAGTCCCCGCGGAGAACATTTTAATGGTAACATTCACAACCGCTGCTGCTGGAGAAATGAAGCAAAGATTCTGGAAAAAGTATGCAGAGGATGGAATGGTTACTTTTTGCACGATCCACTCTTTTTGCCTGGCTACGCTGAAGAAATTCGCACATTTTGATGCGGAATGTGTTTTGGCAACAGGCGACATCTACGAATTTTTCTTTCAGCAGCTGGTCCGCCACAAAGAAATCGTGGATAAAGTGGAATATATTAAAGCGCTGCTCTTAGACATAGCTGTTTGCAAAAACAGTATGTGTCCATTAGCCCAGTTTGAACCAAATTGCGGTGAAAAAGAATTGTTCGATGAACTGTTTAAGGCGTATGAAAACTGGAAAGATGCTTTAGGTAAAATTGACTATGATGACATGTTGCTGAAAGCATATGAATTGATGAAAAACGATAAAACGTGTTTGGAGTGGCTGCAGGAAAGATATCAATATATTCAGATTGATGAGTTTCAGGACACAAATTATCTTCAGCGAGACATTCTGTATCTTTTGGCTGGAGAAAATGGCAATATTGCTGTTGTTGGCGATGATGATCAGTCAATTTATGGATTTCGTGGTGCAAAGCCAGAAATCATGCTTAAATTTGCCGAACATTATCCTAATGCAGTATCCTTGCATCTGTCCACAAATTATCGTTCGGATCGTAAGATTATTGAATGTGCATCAAACTTGATCCATCACAATAAAGAAAGATTCGATAAGGAATTTCTGGCGAGCCATGAGGAAGAGGGGATTGTGCATCATCAGACCTATAATGATATAGATGCTGAACAACGAGGACTGGTGAAGATGATTCTCGAAAAGAAAATGTCCATGGAAGAGTATCGTAACACCAGCATACTATACCGAACCAATAAAGAAGCAGTGCAGGTAAGTGACCTTTTGATTACAGAAAAAATCCCATTTTGGTGTACAGAGCCTATACAGGACAAGTATGACCATTGGATTTATCGTGATATTTTGAGTTATCACAAATTGGGAAACGGTATAGGAAACAAAATGGATTTGAATAGAATTCTAAATCATCCTCAAAGATTTCTATTTGATTCGCGTTTCTTCAAAACGGATGGGTCACTGAAACAACTGATGCATGTGGCAGCCACCCTTCCAGACGGAAAATGGAAAAGATCAAAGGCAATGGATAGCGTGGAAGATATGTTTTATCTGTTTAAAAAGCTTGAAGATAAAAATCCGGTAGATACCTTAAAGATTTTAGAAAGTTTTGGCAGGTACAAAATATTTCTCCATGATTATGCAGAATACCGAAATATGTCTCCGGGAGAATTATATTTTTACTGGAACAGTTATAAGGCGGATGCAGAAAAACATAATGATTGGAAAGAATGGGATGCGTACGTTCGAAAACATAAAATTATTTTACAGGAACAACTGCGAAAGCATGATGGAATCGCTTTGTCAACACTTCACCGTTCAAAAGGTCTGGAATGGGATCGTGTATATATCCTCAATTGTGTAAAGAACACGATTCCATTTGCAAAACAGGGGACTGTAGAGGATCTGGAAGAGGAACGCCGCTTGTTCTACGTGGGCTGCACAAGAGCAAAAAAAGAATTGCAGTTATTGTCTTATCAGGGAAATTCAGGGGAAATTTCTCCGTTTATTAAAGAGTTGAAATCCTCAGAGTCAGACACAGGTGACAAGGTAGATCTTGACGTACATCTTAAATACTGAAATCAAAAAGCAAAAGGATCGGGAATAATCCCGGTCTTTTTGTTTTGCGATCAATTAACAATTCTATAAATATCAGGTCAATATGAAAAGAAAGGAGTAGCTATAAATAGATCTGAAAAACATTATGTCCAGAAAGGAAAATAAGTATGAAAGAGTATACCAAAAGAGATTCTTGCATGACAATGGAAGAAGTTATTGAACGAAACACAGGAATGTCACTGAAAGCATTTCTAACACCACAGCCAAATCCTTATATTCATAATATGGATCGGGCGGTTGAGTTCTTCAAGAAAAAAGTAAATGATGCTGCAGAAGAAAAAGAAATACTGCAGATCAAAATCGTGGGTGATTATGACGCAGACGGAATGAACGCATCAGCAATTCTGTATGATGCAATCATTTCATATCTCAAGGCAAATTCCCTTGCTGAATACGCAGAGGTGTCTGTAAGGCTGCCAAGAAGGTATTCAGAAGGTTATGGTTTATCTAAAAAAATCATCGACGAATCAGAAAGTGGGTTAATTATCACGGTCGATAATGGAATCGCAGCAATTGATGCCATAAAGAAAGCAAAAGATAAAGGTATCGATGTTATTATTCTGGATCACCATTTAAGCGGAGAGGAACTTCCGTGCGCGGATATTATCGTGGACCCACACTGTGAAGGAATGTCTACTTTTAAACATTATTGCGGAGCAGGCCTCGCATACCGCTTTGCGGAAATGCTTATAACAAATAAGGATTTATTGGATAAGTTGCTGGTATTAGCTGGAATTGCTACAGTGGCAGATGTCGTTCCGCTGATCGGAGCAAACCGTTATCTGGTTCGGCAGAGCCTGAAGCTAATCAATCGCGGAATTGCTACGTCTGGAGTTCTTGCGCTAGTCCGAAAAATGCGACTGGAGAAGATTACAGCCGAAGACTATGGCTATAAAATAGGTCCGGTATGCAACGCATCCGGTCGATTGCTGGATGATGGGGCGATGGATATTTTCCATTTGCTGTCGCAAGAATTGGATGTTTTTGCACTGGATTACGACGAACAGCTTTTGAAGTTGCATGCGCTTGCGGATACTGTTATTGAAAGAAATGTAGATCGTAGGCGTATTACAGAAGAAGCATTGGAAAGGTCTGATGCATTAATATCTCAGCAATGCTTGGCTGACGATGCGGTATATATCATCTATGATACACAAGTGTCGGAAGGGGTTATGGGTATTGTTGCCGGAAAACTGGCGGAAAAATATATGCGTCCAGTAATTGTGTTTGCGCATGCACAGGATGGCGAGAAATTGAAAGGATCTGGAAGAACATATGGAAATATCCATCTGAAGAACCAGGTTTTAGATCCGTGTAAGGAGTATTTTTTTGCCTACGGCGGACATGCCGGCGCTGCAGGAATGACAATACCAGAAAAAAATCTTATGTTGTTCCGAAACAAGGTGAGAAAACTTGATATTCCAGTGCTGTATCGAGAAAAGCGTATTTTGTACGATTTGGAAGTTACAAAAGAAGAAATTCCGGAACTGTATGAAAAAATGGAGTTCTTTGCACCATTTGGCGAAGGAAATCCGGAACCTGTATTTTTTATCCGGAATCTTGAATTAAGCCCGGTGCGTGGAAAATTTTATGAGCAGAATGGAAGCGACGGTAAGAGTATAAAACTCTTTACCATGCCGTATCCAAGTTCTGGTTATCAGATGGCAGCAGAATATTTGCTGATGGATGCTCCCAAGAAGATTGATATGACATTTGAAGTGTATACAATATATTCTCATGGAAAAGAGCATCGGAGATTACGTATGTTGGATTTTTGCGCAAGTAAAAATGCTGAGACGGAGACAAGTTTCAAAAAAGGACTCTCCGCGATGCTGAATTTTATGTAGATGAGGAGTAACAATAAAATGGCAAAAAATTATAAAGAAACGACAACACAGGCAGCAGTATTGCGGACAAGCACAAAAACATTGAGTTTTTGGTGCAATATCAGGGAAGCCCCACTGGAACGTTTTGCAGAACTGATCGAAGGGAATATTCGGATTGCCCTGCAGGATTTTAGCGGCGGAAAGGGCGATAAGTCTAAATTCGCATATTTTAACCTTGAAATTTCTGATATTTATGAAATTAAAGATTGTATGCAAGCAAAAAAATCCTTTTTCGCTCAGAAAATCTATGGCAAACACCCAGAAACAGGTGGTCAGTTCAACGGAATGTGCAAGTCCTTCCATTTTGCGCTGCAGTACACAGAAAAAGCTCAAAATGGAGAACTGAGTCGAAACCCATATTATCTGTGCATAAAAAATGGATTTGCTCAGGCGGCTCCTGGACAGATTGCAGGATCATTCTACGAAAGAAAAGGGACTTTTCAGGAAGGAGTTGCTGTGTTTATCCGGTTAAGCGAAAGAGATCTGAAGAATCTTTTACGGAAAGTGACTGATTATATCCGTGTTTTTCAAATGCTTGCGGGTCAGCATCTGATTCCTCTTGGACTGGCACAGATGGAAAATGAATATAGTCAGAGGAAGAATGGCTATAATTACAATGATAGTTACACGAATCCAACCGATTATTATAGTCCTGATTATTATAATCAAAACGGACAAGTAAATCCTTCACAGCAGTCTTATGGATCAGTAGGGCAGCGAGAAATGCCTGCTCAAAATACACCGCCATCCATGCAGCCACAAGGATATGGACAAGCTCCTAATTCAAATAGTGCGAATTTGCAGCAGAATAATGTGCGTGTATATAAAAAAACAGTAACCGTATTGACCTTTCCAGTAGCCACTACAGAAGGTTATGTTGCAAAGATCCTGATGGATACGAAGCAGTGGGTATGCTTTTTTGACCAAAATACAGCCGAAATTGTATCTCAGGCATGCAATTCAGGAAAAACACAAATAAAAATGAGGGTAACTCCGTACAGAGGCGGAGCAAAATGTCTTGAAATCATTGAGTAAAACGAATTGCAGGGCGTATGAATTTAATCATGCGCCCTATTTTACAATACTAATCGGTAGGAGGCCTTTTTATGAAAAAATTATTCTTTACTTTTATAGCACTGCTTATTGTATTTTTCTCAGCGTGGGGGATTAAACTCCGAATGCCCATTAATCGTCCCAATAATGTGCAAGGCGAGCAGCAGGTGGCATGGTATGAAACGCGGTATACTGCTCCAACAGCTGAAGAAGAATGGACACTAGATCCGGAAATCCCAGTTAATTATCTTCCAGTAGCTGGTGAGGATGAAGTCTACATGGTATTGGACGATTCGGGAAATATTGTTGGATACCGCCATCGAACACAGCAGGAAGACGGTTCTTGGTTATGGACGGATATTGAAGATCCTAATGCAGAACATTATGAAAAGGTGGATGGACTGGATCATATATACAAAGTAACAGACAAAGATGGAACTTCTTCTTACCAGCAATATGTCCGTAATGAAGATGGATCATACGCATACGTGCCTGTAAACGAAAACGGGGTTCCGTTGGATGATGGAGCCGATGCCACGACAATTGATACAACGCATTATGTGCATAAATCAGGAAATGTGTATGGACTATATAATGATAATGGAGTCCTTACTGGGTATCGGGAGAGAGTAAAGGATGGGGAGAACTATGTATGGAAGGTAACAGATCCTCCAAAAAGTTCCACCTCAGACTTACAGGAATGGTCCGAAGCAAAAAAAGATAACGCAAATCAGGGTGACCTATCGGCAGATTCCGGTGACGGAACCCAAAATTCAGGAAATAACGGTGTTATCGTAGGCGGCAGTGGAGCAGAATCCAGTCAGATTGATAACGGTGATGGTACTTATACGAAAACAGAAACCAATGTAAGCACGAAAACAGAAGATGGATATTGCATCACCTATAAGACAACCGTTACAAGCGTATATGATACAAATGGAACCCTTATAAGTACCCAAAAAGACGGCCCATATGAGGTAAGCCGAGAAAAACTTAATGTTTCAGAAGATCCTTCCGCGGCATCAGCAGCAGACACAATAGATGCTGAAGTGGCAAGAGTATCGGGAAAAGTAAGCTATGATACAACAAAAGCGGCTGAACTGCTGGCAAAATTGAATGCAGATCGTGCAAGTGCCGGATTAGGGCAATTACAAATGAACACAAATAGTCTTACCTATAAATTGGCTGTTTTGAAGGCCGCTGATATGGCTATATATGATTATAGCTCTGATGATTCGCCATTATATGGAACATTGTCGGAGCTGGCTCAAAAATATGGTGGAAACGGCGATGATGTCTCTGAAAATATTTGGAAAGTCAGTGTGAAATCAGCCGATGAAATCGATGCTAAATTTCAGTCAAATGAAGGAAGCAGAGGTTTGAGAATGTCTACCGGCTACACGCAGGTCGGTATCGCCATTGTAGAAAAGAATAATCAGGACTATATTGCCGAAGTGTACTTGGAGTAAACGGAATCGTTTATTCCAGAGAAAGGGCTGGGATATGACAGAAACTGTAATGCAATTTAAAAGTGTAGATGATATTATTCGATTTTCAAGAGCTGCAGAACAATGCACATCTCATACATACATAATGCAGGGAAAAACAAAGATTCGCGCAGATGATTTACTGGCAATTTTTTGCGTGGATTATACAGTTCCTGTTGTAGTGATCCATGAAGATGCGACAGAATTTGCACATGCTATGATGATTGAAAAAGCAAAAGTAAAAAAGAAAAAGAGATGAGAAAAAGCTTCCGGAAACATAAAAAAGTTCCGGAAGCTTTCTTTTATACATATTCTTTGAGACTGTGAGAAAAAGTCTGTAAATAAGATTCTTCTATGATATGCAAGGGTGGTGAGCTTACAGTTTGAGCTTTTCACCCTTGTTTTATATATAACAGTTGTTGAATGGCATGTCAAGAGCAGGCGGTTTTCCGCCTGTCTTGATCGTCGGTTTACTCGTTATTCTGGAAGACGACCTTCGTACATAATACTCAGTTCGCCATATACCTGCGCCCAGTTTCGAATCGTACTGGTCCATTTTTTCGTAGCCTCAAAAGTGGCCAGGTACAGCGCTTTTAAAAGGGCCGTATCGCTTGGGAATACGCTTCTCTGCCGATTCAGCTTCCGGTAGGTGGAATTCAGGGATTCAATCGCATTGGTGGTATAAATCACCGTTCTGACCGTCGTTGAAAACTTGAAAATTGGAGAGATGGCATCCCAGTTATCCTTCCAGCGTTTCATGGAATTCGGATATTTGGGAGACCATTTTTCAGTTACACGATCTAAGGCTGCCAGCGCTTTCTTTTCATCTGCGGCCTGATAAATGGTCTTCAGATCCGCTGCAAATGCTTTTCTGTCCTTGTCAGGGACATATTTCAGTGTGTTTCTTACCTGGTGTACGATACAGCGCTGATACTCGGTTTTTGGAAAAGCAGCAGCGATTGCTTCTTTGATGCCGGTTAAACCATCTGCACAGATGATTAATACATCTTTGACACCCCGGTTTTTCAGTTCGTTCATAACGGAAAGCCAGTATTTTGCGCTTTCGTTGTCGCCAACGCTGATGGTCAGAACCTCTTTCTTTCCTTCCGTGTTGATTCCAAGAATCACGTAAGCTGCAAGCTTTCGGATCACACCATTATCTCTTACGGAATAGTGAATTGCGTCGATGTAGAGAATGGGATAGACTTCGTCCAATGGCCGGTTCTGCCAGTCTTCGATCTGTGGCAGGATCTTATCGGTTACATCGGAAATAAAACTCTCCGAGGTTTCAAAGCCATAAATATCTTCGATGGTTTCGGAAATCTGTCGGGTAGTCATTCCTTTGGCATACATGGAAATGATCTTCTGATCAATATCAGAAATATCTTTCTGACGTTTTTTCACCACCTGTGGTTCAAATGTTGATTTTCGGTCCTGCGGCACTTCGATTTCCATCGATCCATATCGGCTGTTGACCTGTTTGCGCTTATACCCATTGCGGTAATCATCATTATCCGAACGTTCTGATTTTTCATAGCCGAGATGATCGTCCATTTCCGCTTCCATCATTTCCTTAATGGTACCGCCTAAAAGATCCTTGAGCGCATCCTGGATGTCTTCAGCAGACTGGATATCATACTCTTCCAGGAGCTGATGGATGATGTTTCGTTTTCCTTCGGTCATTTGTACTCGATGTACCGGTTTCTTTTGTCTTGCCATAATAAAAGGTCCTCCTAATGATATTTATTGTATCATAGAAGAACCTTCCAAACATTATTTTACAGAAAAAGTTTCATACTCTCTTCTATTTTGAAGTTATTTACGCATATCAAACTTTCTTTTTTACATTTTGGACAATACAACGGAAAGTTTTTTAGCTGTGTATCTTTTCGTATTTTAATCCTTGTTTTATTGTTGCATATAGGACAAATAACCCACTCCATCATATTCATTCTGAACCTCTGCAAAAAATTTGTATTGCTTCATTAAAAAAAGCTGCAAGATTTCCACTACTAAATCTATTTATAAAAGTGGTAAATCTTTCATCTGTAATATAGAGAACTCCCAAATTAGATAAAATTTGTTTATTACATTCATAAAAGTGTTCAGAAATATATTGTTGCCATTCATGTACTATTGCTTGTACTTCTGAACTTTCCGCAGGACTATTTTCATACATAGCTAGTTTTTCAAAAATATTGCGAGCCATTGAATAAAAAGATTCTATTTCTTTCTCTTGTATTTGCTTTGAATGGGAAGAAAACATAGTCTTGTATTCTCTGAAACTTTCAGTATTTCCCCATTGTTCTAATACTTCTTCTTGAAATTGCGATTGTAACTCAAGTATTTTTTCATTTGAAAATGCAGAAAATTTAATTTCTTTATTTCCGTTGATTGTGTCTTTTACAAGTGAAATCAAAGCTTCTATTCGTTCTTTCTGAGCTTCCAAAATCAGTACATGACGCTCTAATGCTTCTGAACGAACATAATGAGGTGAATCCAGCAGTTCCTTAATTTCTTTTAGGGCGAATCCAACTTCTCTAAAAAACAAAATTTCCTGAAGCCTAGTTAAATCGTCGTCTGTATACTGACGGTATTTTGCTTCGGTTATAATAGATGGTTTTAATAAACCAATTTCATCATAATAATGTAGTGTTCGAGCAGTAATACCTGTTAATTTAGCAACTTCATGGACTGTTTTAGCTTTTTCATTCATTCCAAAAATCCTCCGTAGCATTTAAAATTTCTTTTGCAGGTAATAGAGTTGCTTCGACAATGTTTTTTCCAGTCTTTTGCAAGTAGTGTTTAATCAAGTGATAGCCACACGCATATCCGGAACAATAGGGTAATCCGACCTGAGGATAGTTTTGTAATGCTGCCATTTCATCACCATAAAGGTATGCATTCAGATTTTCTAATCCTTGAACATTTAAACCGTCCCGAATAATAGGCTTAATATATTCATTTAAGGTTTCTATATCAGTTTTTGTTACCCAAGGACCTGCTTTATCTTCACCATACAGAAATGTTGCAAAGTTTTCTGCCAATCCCTCATTGACTATCATTTCACCAAGAGTGATGTCATTCTTCCATTTAATAAATTGAAATCGTACGTTGTGATTAGTTTCATGTGCTAATGCTACATGAAGATGTGATAAAGTGTATTCATTAGGTAGTAACCAAGAAAAAATATATCCTGGAATACCACCATCACCACAGTAACCATCATTTAAAATAATGTAAGGATTTTTAGCATTTGCAAGTAAAATTGTAAACGCATATTCTTTAATGGGTAGATTAACACCGTGTTCAACAAAGCAATTCAACGACTGCTGAATGGATAACTCACATTTTTCCCAGAGTGTATTATCAGAAATTAGCTTAATATTATTTTGTTGCTTTTGGTCAACAGCGGTTGGGGCGATATGTCCAAGCATTTCGCTTGCCATAATTACATCATATCCATTAGGCGTTAGAGCTTTCATAGGAACACTATAACAAGCCCACTTTTTTTCAAAAGGCTTCATAAGTTCATATCTATAAATGTCATTTTTTTTGTCTAACGGTGCATTCATAATTTTTGAATAAACTTTGTCAGAACGGATAGCGGATATTTTCATAATTCTAGTTCCTCCTTTTGGTTTTATCATATACTATGACGTAACGTTAAAGTCAATAGGCAAATTAAAAATTATCACAGATGTATGGTAAATAATTAAATGTCTTAGTAGACAAAGGAAATAGAGGTTAAACAACATAAATTAACTTGATTGTCGAAGTAGAAATTGTTGTTTGAAATATTGATGGAAAAGTAAATAAAAATTGCAATAGGCAGATGGTATTGTCAAATCTAAGGAAGTGGGGGAAATGTAAATCCTCCACTTTTGCTTATAATTGCAGTGATATTAGAATTGATACTCTGCAATATTTTTGAAATCATTGTTCAACACATAATATACCTTATTTTTAGTAACGGAATATACAAAAGAAACTCTGGTTGCCCAAAGTCCTTCCTGACGTACTGACCTAAGTACATCAAAGGCGTTGGAAATAGAGAAGTTTTCTCCATATCCTTGCAGTAAATCCTTTGCCTTTTCATATCTGTTATCCCCAGATAAAACATATGGATTAGTCAATTCTGGTTTTAAAATGGAGTAATTTGTTATTAAGGAATATTTTTCTTTTTCCAAACGATACCCAATCCCCGGTTCAATAATGAGAACACGCCCAGTTCTATCTGAAAACATAGCCTGCATAGTAGTGTCAGGAGCATAAGTAATTTTCTTTTTTTTCACTATTTCCAATGAATCATCAAAAGAGAGGTTGCCTTTTATAAAATTTTCTGTCAAATCAGCTATTGTATAGCATGATTCATTACCGCAAAATTGTGCATTGTCATTTCCATGTACATACAACAATGTGCCAACATTCCCATTTCTATTGATTCCGTGAAAAGAGTGATACTTATTATCGGACATTTTTATCCCTATAAAAAAACGGTCTTTTTCAGCAATTACGGTATGTTCCCATTCAGAAAGGTCAATATCAAAATTGAACCCAACAATGGTTTCTTTCCCATTATACACAAATCTTGTACACATATTTGTAGTTCCTTTCATAAACTAATTATAGTAGTATTAAAACTAATTATATTAGT
>OLNS01001462.1_pt1 | contig 17880 bp, 22 predicted proteins | sample 1673031 | NCBI WGS metagenome assembly OLNS01 (sample SAMEA3136748, study PRJEB25190) | human gut metagenome | biome: human gut; feature: human-associated habitat; material: faeces | place: Austria | collected 2013
TGCTGTGGCTTTGCGCGTAGGAGAGCAGATCTGCGAAGTATGCGGCGTCTCCGGCCTCCATGGCGAAGGCGCTCAGGTAGTCCGTTACCATATCGGAAGCCGCTCCCAGTTCCATGCCGGAAGCGGCGGCCAGATTCAGAACACCACCCAGCGCACTTGTGGACTGATCAGCGTCCCACCCGGCGAGGCTCATGTATTTGAGGGCCTCTGCTGCATTGCTGGCAGAGAAAACCGTGGTGGCGCCGTATTCTCTGGCGCAGGCTTCCAGTTTCTCGAAGTCCTCACCGGTTGCGCCACTGATTGCCGATACCTCGGACATGGTGCTGGTGAAGTTTTGGCCCAACTCTATGACATTTCCGACCAGATTTTTGATACCGTCCACCGCTCGCATGATCGCGTCGGCTGCGAGATTTGCCAACGTAGCCTTAAACATGGTGAAGCCGTCGTCTGCCTTTTTGGCCGAGCTTTCGACTTCCTCCAGAGAATTGTCCAGTTTGTCCGCTGCGTACTCTGCGTCCGAGAGCTTGGTTTTGTTCTCGTGCAGTTCACTGGATAGGTCTTGGATCTGTCGAGCGAGTTCCCGCGCTTCGTCGCTGGTTTCCCCTTGTTCGGTTGCAACGTCAACGTATCGCTGTTTTAACTGTTGGAGGGTGTCCTCCTGTTTGGAGATTGTAGAGCGCAGCGTTTCAGCTTCTCCGCCTGCGTCGTCCATGGTTTCGGACAGGGCACGGGCGGCTTTCTCTGCCGCGTCCAACGTGCCGCGATTTTCCGTCAGTTCACCGGACAGTTCTTGGATTGTACTCGCGAGCTGTTCGGCTTCTTCGGTTCCTTCTTGGCCGGTCACAATGTAGTCGGCGTAGCCTTGTTCCAGATTTTTGAGTACTGTCTCCTGCGTGCTGATCTTTGCCGCCAACTGTGCGGAAGCACCGGCGGCTTCGAGCGTTTCTTTGCTCATTTCCTCCAGACGAGAGACGGCCGCGTTTATAGCCGATTGAAGGGAGGGGCTGAGGGATCCGGCGATCTCTATCGTAGATTGTAGAGTATGGTCTGCCACGTCCTCACCTCCTTGTGTGCTTTGGCCTCCTTATGTTTAGCGGCCGATTTTTCTCAGCGCGTTTTTTTTCGGCTGCGAGATCCTCGGCCGCTTCTGCATACTCTATGATGAAGTCAGTTACTCGCTTTTTTTCGAGCTCTGTCGTGCTGGTGTGGTAGACTCTGGCGTAGTCGCGGTAGGCTCTGCGGAGTCGTTTTCCTGTGGTTCCGGCTCCGATTTCAGCATAAAATTTCGGCCGAGGGCCATTACCTCCACAACGTCCGCGCCCTTCATGCGCTCCAGATCGGAAAAGTCATAAGTCGGATTCACGGCCACGATCGCAGCATAGCCGAGGTAGAGGTGGAGGCCGAAGTCGAACTCTGCCGCTGCGGACACGGACAGGTTCTTCATACCTGCAGCCGCTTTTCTCTTTGCCTCAGCAGTTGCGAAAAGCACGCCGTCGATCTCGTTCGTGTCGTACTTCATTTCTGTGATTTTGTCCCCGTTGATCATCACGGGATTTTTCAGAGTGAGGGTTCCGTTCATTTTGTTCTCCTTTCAAACAAAAAAGAGCCCGCCAGTGACTTGACCGGCGGGCCGTGGTTATTTTTGATTACTGCATTAAAGCAGGTTGTTGATCTGGCTCATGTAGTCCTTGCCGTTGATACGGAGGATCTGAGCCAAACGGTCAACGCAGCAGATCTCGACGCCATTTGCGTAGATCTGGAGCCTTGTCACGTTGTAAGTGTTCTCGGCTTCGGTTGCGCTGCCGACTTCGACGCCCAGCTCAGGGAATGAGCCCGGCATAGTACGCACAAAAGCCTTGCAGCCTTCGGTTGCGGTGGATCCGTCGGATTTTACGACATTCTGAACCCAGCGGAACTCGAAGCTCTGCTTTTCAAGGCGGTTCATGCGGCGCAGGCCGTTGTCTACGCCGATCTTTGTAATGGAGAGCTCCATGTTCTCCAGAAGTCCGATCAGTGGCACGGTCATGTTACCCATGGCCTGCACGTCAGCGGTTAAAAATTCAATACCGGGCAGAGTGAAGGCGACGTCCTTCGCCACCAGAGTGCTGTCCGCGTATACAGTGTCGGCCACTACCGGGCCTTTAATATCGAGCCATTTTGCCATTGTTCTGCACCTCCTTATTCAGTAGCAAAAAAGGACTGGAAGCCTTCGTCTGTGTAGCATACGCGAGCGGTGCCAGACTTGAACGGAGGCGTGTTAGTTACGGAGAAGTCCCAAACGAAGTCACCGTTCAGCATGTTGCTGGTAGGGTTCGCGCTCTCCACAAATTCCACGGACGGGGTACCGATCAGGGCACCGATTCCCAGAAGGGTGTCGAGCTTTTCCTTTTCAAAATTCAGCACGCTGTCCTTGTCCTGTGGAGTCATAGGGCTGTCGATCTCAGTTCCGTGATCCTTCTGGAAGTTGTTCGTGATATGCTCCAGCATACGGATATTTACGTCGAAGATCCCGAGGGCGTCCATGCTGCCGTTGTACTTGTACGCAGCAGTATGAGGGCCCCACAATACCCAGCGGCCACCCCAGAAGCAGGCTGTTGTGATTCCTTTTTCGTTGAGCTTGTTCGCGGTTTCCTGATCGAAGCCGCGGTTCTTGGAGTCCTCACCGAAATACTGGCTCGTGGCCATGATTTCCTTGTTGGACGGAGATTCAAACGGAACGCCGTCGTGGCTCAGGTCTACGCGCTGCATAGTGGCGGCGCCTACTGTGGACAGCCAGAAGATCCGGCCGCTTCCGTCCTTAATTTTAGGCCAGTATACCTTCGAGAACTCGCTGGTGTAGCCGTTGTCAATAGCCCATTTCTGAGCCTTTGCGAGTGTGTCGATCTTGGTTCCCTTGTCCTCCAGAGGAACGTCGGCGTGAACGAAGCCGTCCCAGTGGCCGTTGAGTTTCTGGACAGTGCTTACCATGGCCTTATATACGGCCGGGATATGACTCCAGCCCGGAGCTGCCAGAATATTGAGCACGACGTTGTGATACTGATAGAGTAGAGCCATGGAAGCAAGTCCGGTATATTCTCCAGTTTCGGTTCTCTCACCGATAATGTCGGCCGCCTGCACCTTGGAAGTGTCCACGGTGTCGAAGGTTGCGGAGAGTTCGGCCCCGTCAGTCTCTTTGAGCAGTGTCACGGTTACTGTGTGCTTTGCCATGCTATAAGAGAGAGCATAGTCCACGCCCTCGGCCTTGTCAGCGATCGCGAAGGTGTCGAGAATGATCTTGTCGCTCTCAAACTCTGCCTTGCCGTCTGTGAAGGTCAGGGCCTTTGTGGTTTTCTGTGCGGATTTATGCACCGCAGGATCGAGCACGTTCACGATATAGATCGGGCCTACATTTCCGACGGTGTTGTCGAAGTGCTCAGCGAACGCAGAACCGAGGGTGAATGTTTCCCAGTCGTCGGAGTAGCCGACGAGGCTCTGGACTTCGCTCATATTGGTTACTTTTACCGGCATATTAACGAGATCTTTGTCAGCGTAACCCCTGATCAGGTTCACCGGTGTGGTGCCGATATACGCGGCCACCACGTCGGCCTGAGTGACGGAAGCCACTTTGCTTTCGCCGATTTCGCCATATGCGCCATGCAAATATGCCATGTTTTAGTCCTCCTTATAAAAATTCTTCGTATTCTTTCGGGATCGCCGGAGTCGTTCCGATTTCCAGCGCGAAGCTGATCCAGCTATGCCAGTACGGGTAGTAGTCCCAGACATTGCCGTCCTCTGTGAACGGGCCGAACTTGATCCCTTGCTCTTTTACGAGCCTATGGCCTGCGATATATTCCGCAGTTTCGATCTCGCGGAGTACGAGGTCGGCCAGATTGTAGCAATCGCGCCAGCCGTCCATGTTTCGCGAGTATGTTTTGGCAGCTTCTCCGGTATTGACGTAGTAGGAGTAGCCGCCGGTTGCCTTCGCGTTTTCGCGAGGGTTGAAAATCTCCCCGCCGTGTTGGCCGGGATTCCAGCAGGCGAGGCAGAGTCGGATCTGGAGCTGCCTCTTTTTCTGAATAAGCTCGTCGCTTCCTTCCATGAGCTGCACGCAGACGGAAGGGATCGGAGCGGCCACGTTTGGCGGCAGCCGATCCTTTCCCGGAACGTATAAAGGGAACGCCGCGGGGTTTACCATAACGACGTCGTAGCCGGTGTCGTTCCGGTAGTCGTCCGGCAGTTTGAGGGTGATCTTGCTGCATACATTTTCAGTGAGCCAGTTCACTATTTTGTCGATACTGTTTACCAGTGTCATGCTGCCGTCACCTCCTTAGCTCATGCGATTCTGGCGAACCGCGATCTGTACGAGTCCCATTTCCGACGTGGTAGTGACAACGATCACCTCACGGCCGTCCAGATTGAGAAGGCGGCCGGGATCCAGATTTTCTGGAAGGTCGGAGGCTTTTCCCATGATTACCATGTCGGCCTCGTCCATTCCATGAATACGGTTGTCGCCGATTTTACTCAGCTTGGCCATTATGTCGCTGTCAATTACCACCGGGACTTCCTTCCCTTCGATCCGGTGAAGGTCTGCGAACTCGTCCAGATTCAGGAAAATGTCCGAGAGATCCTGCTTTATTTGGTCTTTGAAGCTCACGAGTTTACGCCTCGGAAGGTTCCGCCTCGATTTCTGCGGAGCTGTCGGCTCTGGCCTTAGCTGCCTCGATCAGGGCGATCACTTCCTTTTTGCTGCGGACTGCGCTCGCGTCTACGCCATACGCTGCTGCAGCTTCTCTGAGCTCTGTCATGTTCAGGCTGTTGTATTCTGAGGGAGTTCTTTCCGGCTCCGCCTCATACACGGCCACGCCAGCCTCCACCAGCTCAGCCTCGCGGGCTGCGTTGATAGAGAAGGCAGGAGAGTGTTTCGTCATAGGTTCCACGGTTCCGTTTTTAACGAGCCCGTAGGTGCCTTTGATCATTCGGATCATGTGCTCACCTCCATTATTCCGGATCCGCTGCGTTCAGATCCGGGAGAGCGTCGCCGTCTGTGTCCTCGTCATCAACCATGCCGCCAGCGTTTACTTCTGTGGCTGCGATCGCGTCCACATAATCGGCTTTCTTTTTGCAGCCGGTAACGTCAACGCCGAGATCCCCGGCGAGGTTCTGGAGCTGCTGGATCGTCATTTCTTCGAGCTGGCTCTTTGCAAGGTGGCCGGTCACTTCCTGCTCGTCCGCCTCGTCTACTTCGATTGCGCCGCCGACGTATTCAGCGACACCAGCAGAGACGAAGTGTTCCGCCTGAGTGTCCTCACACTCAAACGGGCCGTCCGCTGCTGTCATTCTCTTTTGGGCGTGCTTGGCGTCGTAATATCCGACGGTTCCCACTGTTACCCTGATTTTTCTCATGGTTTTGCTCCTTTCTATCCGGTACGCTTAGTTGATAACTTTCGCCACGCTGAACGGGCACTCGTTGTTAGGCATAGGCAGCGGCGCAGAGCTGAGAGTGAGCTCGCGGATGTTGTGAGCAGCGTCGCTGATATACTTCGGCACGTTCACGCCGGTGTAAGTATGGAACTCGCCGTCGGTCTGCTCCACCTGAGTGATCGCGCCGTAAACAGTACGGCCAGCAGCCGGAGCGCCTACCGCGATCATGCCCTGCGGGATATACTGCTTTACAGTTCCGTCCAGCTCGGTGTATGTGTCCTCATAAGTGAGGAAGTCGATCATTCGGCCCTTGATATTCAGGCGGGCGATCTTGGAAGCACCGGCAGGCAGAGTCTCAGGATCTACGCCTCCGATATTGTAGTTGCGGTTGTCGAGCAGTTTCAGGATCCACGGATTGCGGAGGAAAAGATCCGCAACGTCTGGAGCCATGAGGCACTCAGTCGCAGGGAGCCCTCTTGTGCTTAACATGGAGATCATGGCGGCCACGTCGTCGATCATCTGCTTGCCGCCTGCCTCAGTGTCGGCCCAGTCTGCGGAAGGGGTATATTTTGCCGGGTTGCTGGTGCCGTCATAGTAACGGACTTCTTTTTCCTCGTAAGTGCCGAGGTCGTCCGTATACTCGTGCATAATGCAGCCGTTGGTGAAGATTACCTCGGCAGCCATGGCCTCCTTTCTGCGGGTGTTCATGTCGCGGAGTTCGTCGAGATCTCCGAGCATGATTACGCCCTGTCTCTGATCTGGAGTCAGGTTAGTATAAAGAGCCTCCCCGAAGCCTCTCTTTTTCAGGTCGTCAATGGAGAGTGGGCGCTTCGGTGCAATATGCGCCGGAGTGAAGCGCTTCATGGTGTAGCCTTCGCGCAGGATCGTGATCCCGCCCTTGCGAGGTGCTACAAAAGGTGCCGCTTTTTTGGATCCCTTGCGGTATTCCACCAGCACGTCGTCAGTGGCGAACACGTCAGAGGCGGCGTTAGTAGGGAAATAGCGATCCAAAAGGAAAGAGTGAAGCGGCGGGAGCTGCTGCACAGAGGCGAGCAGTGTGTGGGTATCATAAAAATTAAAAGCCATTTGTCTGTCCTCCTTGTTTTTTAGTATGCTACGGCGTCAGAGAGCAGGATTCCGGCAGAGCGGAGCGCTTCCTTGTCCGTTTCACTGATCGCATGGCTGTTGTCAGTGATCAGGCTGTTCTCGTTAAAATGGCCGGTACGGTATGCAGTCGCCACCGCGTCGGAAGCAGTTCCGACTTCCACGTCGTCAGCCAGCACGCAGTTGGCTGTCAGTGTCTCGTTGCTTTTCGCAGCGGTACCGAGAATTACACGCAAGCCGTCGCCTGCGGTACCGGCGGAGAGTGCCAGAACAGTGCCGCGCTTGTAGATTTTGGCCTCTGTGGCTTCCTTACGGATCTTCACAGTGAAAACCTCTGCGGGCGGGTACTGGCCATTGATCAGGTTGTCGAAGCCTACGGCCCCGATCGTCTCGTCGAGTCTTTTACTCATTACTTCATACCTCCTTTGGTCTGGTTATAGGCGGAAACTACCGCCTGAATGTCTGCTGCGTCCTGTTCCTGAGCGCTTGCAGGCGTGCCGCCGTTAGGTGCTGCGCCTACGTCTGCGGCTCCGGATTTTGCTCCCTCTGCCTGATATGCTGCGAGGAAATTCTGGCCGGACGCTGCGCTGGTCTGCATAACACGGAAGCAGAGCTCCTGAGCTGTGCAAGGGTTGTCGCCGTACTTGGCGTCGTGTACGAGCTGCTGATCCGGGATAGAGGCGGCGATCGAGTCGATCTGCTCGATTCTCTGGCGCTCTGCCGCCACAGCCTCGCTGGAAGTGTTCTGCGCTTCGGTTCTTGCGTTGGCCTCAATCTGGGCCACGATCTCCGGGTATGCTGCCCTCAGTTCCTTCTCGTCCATAGGTTTGTTACCTCCTTCTTTTTTTGCCGCCTTTGTGGTCGGCTTCTTTTTATTTGCTCCGGGCTTTGCAGCCGGTGGAGTCGCGATTGCTTTCACCGGGATAGTGCCCGGCACATGCTGGAGCCCGTCAACATTGTGGCGTACTCCATTAACAAAAAGCACCTTTCTGTCGGCGCTCATGCTCATTTCTGGATCGTCCTCGTCCTCTTTGATTGCGTCAGCGAAACCCTTCTCCAGAGCTTCGCGGCCGGTGAACCACGTCTCCTTGGTCATCATGCTGCGGAGAGTATCGACTTCGATCCCTGTCTTGCTGTTGTAAATCTCGGCCACGGCCCGCTCGCTGGCGTCCATGCCTTTCATAAGCTGCTTCATGTCCTGCATGTTCATGTAGTCCCAGAGCATAACGCTTACGCCGTGGATCATAATTAGGGAACCGGGGTACACGGTCACGGTATCACCCGCGCACATGATAACGCTCGCAGCGCTGGCCGCGATTCCCTCGACAATGACGTTCACCTCACCGCTAAGAGCTTTCAGCGCGTTGTGGATTGCGATCCCGGTGTAGAGATCGCCGCCGCAGCTATTGAGCTTGACGGTGATGTGTCCCTTGTCTTTGACTGCTGCCAGATCCTCCATGAAGCCCTCCGGCGTGATAAAAAGGCCGGGCTCCGGTTCGCCTGTCCACCAGTCAACGGGCTGCTGGCTCATAACGTCGCCGTAGAGAGTGATTTCTCCCTCGTCGTCGCCGGTGCTGGCCATATTCCAGAACTTTGTCGCCGTGGGAGCTTGTGGAGCAGCAGCCGGGCCCATGATTAGGCCGCTATGTTTGGTTTTCATTGGCTTATCCTCCTTGTATGGTTTGCTTTATCTGCTCGCCGATCACGAGACTGCGGAGAGCCACCGTGCCCCTCTTGCGAGCTGTTTCGGGGTTGTGTGGATTGTCGTCGCCTTCTGGCGGATCCTGTTCGCCGTCCGGTTCCGCTGTTCCGGTGCCGCTCTGGTGCGGATCTGGTGGATTGCCTCCGAGCTTTTCGTTTTCACGTCTGAGCTGTTCCACATTGCTGTCCCATTGGCCACCGTTTAGGCGGATCGTGCTCTGCTCGTGAGTGGAAAAGCCTTCACTGCACGCGAGGATCTCGGCCGTGATTTCCTTTACCGGATCGAGCTGTCCCTGAGACGGGCCGAGCCATTCGCTGCCGAGATACGCGGCGCGGATCGCTGGATTCTGGAAAAAGCCCGGCGCATATATGCGGCCACGGGCCACGGCTTCGCTCATCCACACTTCATAGCATGGGCGGCAAAAGTCGTCCGCCAGCCATTCGCGGCGCATTTTGAACGCCTTCCACGCTTCCAGTAGAGCAGCACGGCTCGCACTGTATGAGGCGTTGAAGGATTTCAGGAGCAGATCGCTGGGAATTTCCAGCGCGGCGCCTACTTGTGCACTGATCGCTACGGCGAATTTGTCGAAGCTGCCGTTCGGGTGCGTCGGGTTTGCAAATTCTACGCTTTCACCCGGCCCCATGACATTGATCTGGCCCGGCCCCATGCTGTACTCGTTCGGGTTCCGCATTTCTCCGGGTGGTACCGGATCCACCTCATTGAATGGCATTTCATCAGTCGGGGCTTCTGTCTTAATGAAGGCAGTGTAAAAGCTCTCGACGACTGCGGCCATGAGTTCGGACTCGGTATACCTGCGAAGCTGCAGCAGCGGCTCGATCACCTGCGCGAGATAACTCACGCCGCGGTACTGATCCGGGCGCTCTGTGTCAATGACGTGGAGCACATTCGGAAGGCCGGTGCTTTGCTGGTATGCCAGAACGCGGGCCCATTCAGTAACCGGAGCGCCGAGCTCATACGGGTAGTTGCTGCGTATGTGATATGCTACCACCATGCCGTTCTTGTCTACTTCCACGCCGTCGTATATGGTGTTGCCCGTTTCTGAGTTCTTTCCGGTCGTGTAGTAGAGCGTAGTCCCGGCCCCGTAGTTGTTCGGGGTTGCGATTCTGTCGGACTCGATCAGGTGGACGCGGAGAGAGTAGGGGAGCAGCCGAGTGGTTTCGTACTGCTTGATCAACCCTATGCAGTCGCCGGAGAGCAGCCACGAGATCAGCGCGAGCTGCTGGAGCCCGTAGAAGTTATTCATGCCGGTGGCGTCGCAGGCTCTCTTGTTGCTGGCCCAGAGGGAAAACTCTCGCTCTGTTTCTTTCTGCCACCGTTCTGCCTGATCCGGTGAGAGTCCGAGCACTTCGCGGTCGATCCGGCTTTTAAGCCTGAGCCCGACGCCTACCACGTTTGTGCGGTTGGTTTTGATCGCCGAGGTAGCGATCGGCGCGGCCATGTATAACATGCGGGCACGCTGTCGCATGGTGTAGTTGTTGAAGTCTATGTCCTCGTGAGCGGATCCGCTGGGAGCATTAAAACCTTTCACGGCTTTTTTTCTCCAGCTTGCGCCCGCCTCTCCGTAGCCCTTATTCTGAGGGCGTACGTTATCCGGGAGATATAGCCCCTTCGTTTGGTCGTACTTCGTTTTTCTCACCTCCTTGCAAGTAATTAAAAACGGCAGCGGCCGCGGTATCTAAAGGAGCGAAAATGTCCCGCAGTCGTCGCCGTAGTAAAGCCAGCCGATCGGCCAGCGTTTACCCATTTACCAGTCGCGGGGCACTACCCCCACGGCACGGCGAGCAGATCCGCCCGCCAGTTCGGCCTCCAGCTCGCGGACTCGCTTTTGCAGCTTCGCGATCATGTCCTGAACGGAAGCGAGCGAAGTCTGGTACCGTTGCAGGTTTCTGGAGCCGATTGTGTAGAGCTGCACCCCGTCCTTGCTGAGCATGTCAGCCTCACGGGCCAGATACGCACTGAGTCGCGTCCTCGTTTCTGTGAGCTCTTGCTGTATGGTTTCTTTTGATCTCATGGGTTCACCTCCTTACCACTCGTCGAAGTAGTTCCGGGCTGCCGGTTTCGGTTTTCGGCGCTGCGCCGGTTTGGCCTGCGGTGTTTCTTGGACATTTTTCAGACGTCGCTCCACCGCGAACATGTCCGGATCTATGATTTTTAGCCCGGCGTTCGCATAGTTTCGGCAGTCGAGGGCCTCGTTCCGGTTGTGTCCGGGGATTTTTACCCAGTGCCACTGGTTGCCGCGCTTTGTTTGCGTGAGCTCCAGACGCTCGGAGAGCAGGCCGTTGAAATAGTAGGTGTCGTAGCCGCAGGACTCGTGGATCGGAAAATGGCAATATTTTGGGCCAGCCTCCTGAACTTTCAGGCTCGACATGATCGTTTCCTTTCCGGCGTCAACGCCGAGTGTGTAGAGCCAGCAGGTGATCCGCTTGTTGTCCTTGATCGGAACCTTTGACGGAGGCGTCACGAACGGGATCCCGTCGCCGCCCTTGCCCTTGATAGCAAAAACGCGCTTGTTCTTACGCTCACGGCAGCGAGTGTATACCTCTTGGGTGTAATGGCCGCCGGAGTCCACGCAGGTGATTGAGATCCGCAGCCCTTTTCCGTCCTTGAAGCGGTAAACGTGGTCGATCACGTCGTCGAGCTGCTGCCATACCTCGTCGGTGTCGGGTTTTCCCATGATGTAGCCCTTTTTTATGCCCCACGTTTCACCGTAGAAGCCATGGCCCACGACTTCGTACTCCAAACGGTTGTCCTGAGTATCTACGCCGCAGGTGAGAACGAGAACGCCCTCCGGAACTTCGACGGGAGAGCCGTCGGCATTGGTACCGTAGTCCTCGCGCCGGGCCAGCATGGTGTCCTCGTCTGCTATGTCGCCGCGATCCTCCCAGAGCTCACCCAGCAGCGTGTTATAAACTACTTTGAGCTTCTGAGGATCGTCCTTGGCTTGCAGGAATTTGAGCGCGATCTTTTCCCATGGAGTCCATGGAGAAGAAAAAGCGTTCAGCCAGAAGGAGCGGACGCCCTCGTCGTAGGCCGCCGGGTTCTCGGCGATCCACTTTGCAGGCTGCTTCCGCATTTTCTCCTCCGGTACTATGCAGCCGCAGGAGGGGCAGCACCATGTAATCGGGCCCACGATCTTGTACGCCTTTTTCCCGCGGACTTTGGCCACTGTATGATCGAAGTGTACGCGGTCGAAGGTGATCTCGCCGTACTCTCCACACTCAGGGCACTGGTGGCACCAGCGTTCCTGTGTTCCGAGGTAGTAGCTGCTTTCGATATTTGAAGCGCCTTTTATGGTCGGAGTTGATACCTCGACGGCCTTCGCATTGTAGAACGTGGCCTGTCTGGCTTCGGCCAGAGCCCACGGATCACCCTCAGCACCGGCAGACACGGCCCAGCGGTCGCGCTCGTCGCCGAGAATGTAGCGGGCGGGAGTGGAAGCCAGAGCGGAGGCGCTGTTGGATCCTGTGATCGTGAGCATACCGCCGGGGAATGACTTCTGGAGGATTGTGTTCCCGGAGTCTTTGCTTTTGACGTCGGAAACTTTCGCCCTCAGCACCTTGCTGTCTCGTATCATTGGAGCGATACGGAGGCGTGAGAACTTTCGGGCGTCGTCGAGGGAAGGCTGGACGAACAGGATCGAGCCGGGATCTTGGTCGATAATGTAGCCGATTATGTTCAGCTCCAGCTCAGATTTTCCCACCTGAGACGCTGCCACCATTACGATCTTACGGATCTTCGGATCCGTGAACGCTTCCATAGGTTCCCGCAGGTACGGCGTGCGCGAAGTGCGCCACGGGCCAGACTCCGCGGAGTTCTCCGGGGATAGGCGGCGGTGTCTATCGGCCCATTCGGCCACCGTCAGATCTTCGGGTGGCTTAAAGTTGCGAATGGCCGGTGCTATGGCTGCGTTGAGTTTCGCGGTGGATTTTTTAGTCGTCGGCTTCATCAGCGGCCACTATAACGTCGCTCCAGCCTTCACGATCCCGCCCCCGCCGCTGATATACCGCCGGATCGTAGTTGTAGTTTGCGAGCTCGTTCAGAATTTTGTAGCACTCCGCCCGGATCAGTGCCGAGGCTTCGTTGGCGCTTGCCACCTGCACAACGTCCATGGCCAAACGTCCGGGGAGTGCCATTATCATGCTGCGGACAGTGTAAACGAGGTCATTCGTCACGGCCTCCACGTCCTCGCTGCGGTGCATTTTGCCTTCGAGCTCTTTCAGTTGCATGGCTGCCATGTCTGCCTTACTGCGTTTCATGTCAGCCTCAGCCCGCAGCTTCTCCATTTCAACCTGAGCGGTGTCGGCGCTTTTGGCCTCTCGGCCGTTGGCTTTGTCACTCAGGTAACGGATGTAAGATTGCACCGTCGGAAGCAGGTCGAACATATACGGCCGCTTCTGGGCGGCTGGAATAATTCCATCTTTTGCGAGCTGCTGGATCCGGCGGTCGGTGACGCCGAACAGCTTCGCAATAATGGCAGCGTTTTGGAGATTCTGCTTGCCCTCCGCCATGGCGCCACCTCCTTTCTTTGAGGTAAACGAAACGAAACGGCCTGAAAAAATTTTTCTGAGTCTGCGCGTGTTTTGGGCTCGCCAGCACCGCAGGCGTTTGGCGGCCCGGACAGTACCTTCGGGCTGCGGAAAAATTTCGGCGCGGTCGCTCGGTCGAGTCGCTTTGCCTTTTGCTTCTTTGCTTTGGTCGCTTTGTTTCGCTGTTCTTTGTTGCTGTTGCTTTTGGTTTCGCTTTGGCTTTGCTGTTCGATTGCTTCGCGCTTGGCTTGCTGCTTGGCGCGTGGCCGTTGGCTTGGCTTACTTCATAGCCTGCTGGACGTGGTGGGTGAATCTCTTTTCCAGTCCTTCGCTGATCATTGTCTCGATCGTTTCCTTTGCTCGGCCGTCGATCATCTGGGGGACGGATAACGTGTGGATAGCTTCCATTGGTTTACGTCCTGAGCCTGTCCGCTGGAATGGGATAGCCGGGGCCTTTCCGGCGCCTATGAAACTGCCGGGAGGAAGCACTGCCTTTTGTCCTTTAATAATCTGCGCCGTGATCTGATACGGAGCAGGAGGGCGGATAGTTGCAACCTCGGTGGCGTTCGTAAGTAATTGACCGGGGATCAATATCCTGCGCCGGTCTTTCTTTTTCGGTTGGCTCTTTGGTGACATCTTGAAATGCGTCGGCGTCAGTGTGCGGCCTTTGTATTCCAGCGTCGCCCCGTCAACAGATACCCCCGCAACATTTATGTGGGTGGCCCCTCTCTTTTTTTGAGGCCCGGCACTCTTGATCGCGGCAGTATCAACTCCGTAGTGCTGGCGGATTCCCTTCGATACCCACGCGGGCGCTCTGGAGTTGAAGTCGGCGACGGTTCGCTGGATTGCTACCTTGCCCCCGTTTTCGAGCTTGGCGATCTGCTTTGCCAGTTTGGCGCCGTCCTTCATGGTGACAGTGAAGGCGCCGCTGGTGTGTCTGCCTGATCCTGAATAAAACAAATTGCTCATGTGCGCCCCTCCTTTCTGGTTTTGGGTATAAAAATACCGCCTTGGGTTTTCCCTTGGCGGTAGTGGTCAGTTATTTGGTTTTGGATCCGTCCAGTGTGAACTCATGGAGAACATTGTCCGGTGTTTCTATTCGGATCATGTTCCCGGATATTTCGGCCGAGAACTGGAGTGTCGCGCGTCCCTCGGAGCTGTACTGGATCTTTTTCCTCCAGCTCGCTGCGGTGGAGAGGTCGATCAGTTTAACATTGACGGCCGGGATCTCTTTGTCGTTCTCGTCGTAGTCGCTGTCGGTGTCGTATACCACAACGCAGAACTCAGGGGTGAGAGCCCATGCGTCGAGGATAGCGTCCCCGCAGAGTTTCTTCGTGGTGGCTTTTTCTTCGCTGAGAGTAAAGAGGGTGCCCTCGTCGCTCAGTGCGTAGCCGATCCCGTCGTCAGTGATAACGGCGCCCTCTATGAGTTCCTCCGTTTTCCTTATGCGGATACCTCTTGCGCCTTCCGAGATCGCGATCCCCTCGTTTGCGTTTGCGTCCATTCCGGTTAGTATGTAATACCTACCAGACCGAGACGCCCACGCCTTGTCTGCGTCGAACCATTCCTTGCCGTTCTTTGTGAAAATCCCCGGCGCATTTGTGGAAGCGTGAATCATGACTTCCCAGTCACCGGCTTGCTGCGTTTTGCAGGCGGGTGTAGGTGGTGCTGCTTGCTCGGCGTCTTTTAAGGTTTCCGTGATCGGTTTATCCCGTTTCTGCTGGAGAGCTGTCTCCACGCGGTGAAGATATTCCGGATCGTTCCACTTGCTGCGAGCCTGTGGCTTTTCTGGCTTTGGTTCCGGCTGTGGCTGCGCCGGTTGCTTTTTCTTGAAAATGTTGAATAATCCCATTACATGAGCCTCCTTAGTCATCTTTGGGATATTATACAACGGAGCGGCGGCGCTTATCAATCCTGCGTCCGGAAAATTTGCACCCCTCCCAGTTCTTTTCTGAGGGTAGGCACATAGGAAAAACCGCCCGGATCTTTATCATGTCCCCGGACGGCTTTCGCTGTTATACAGAGTAGCACGGTGGTTTATCCCCTTTTATCCCTTTTTGTCCCTTTTTATCCCCCTGCGTGCTCGTGAGCGCTCCGCCTGTGGCTTTCTCCGGAGTGGGTGCGTATTTCTTCGGGCGCACAAAAAAGCCCGCCGTCGGCCTTCCTGTGGCTTCTGGCGGGCGTTGTTATCCCTGTTCCTGTTTTGCTCTGTATATTCTGGCCAGCGATTGAAGCGCCGAGCCGTGCAGCTTGAATGTTCTTTTGAGGTAGCGCTGCTCGTGTTCGTCGTAGTCCTCCCGGCTACCATGAAGGGCGGCGCATACCGTCCACCAGTTCGCAGCGTCGAAGTAGTGCATTTCTAAGACGGTCTGCTCGTCTGGCTTTTCCATTTCGGAGATCAGGGCCTCCAGTTCGTTGCGTTCGCGATCCTCGTCTGCGATCATGCGGCGGATCGTTTCCTCCAGTGTTACCTTCTGGATCACCTGCCGCTCCTGTTTGCTGGTTCCGTCGCCACCGCCTCCGGATATTCCGTCGAAGCTCGGCGAGGATATGGAGCCCATGACGGCCTCCAGATTCTCCAGCCGCTCGATCTGGTTGTCGATCCTGCGGTGGAGTGCTGCGTAGCTTTCCAGCTTTTTCTTGATCTCGTCGGTTTCCTTTGGCTGTTTTGCCTCACTGTTCTGGTGCATGGGTTCCACCTCCTTTCGCTGGTTTACTCCGTGAACATTCTCTCGAAGTGCTCGCGGCCCAGCTCTTTGCCCTTCCTGAACAGTCGGATCCCGGTCGTCTTGCCAGTTGTCTTTATGTAGCGTTTTACGATTACGTCCACAAATGCGGGCTCCATTTCCATGACATAGGCAGGCTGCCCGACGCTTTCCGCAGCGATCAGAGTCGTGCCGGATCCTCCGAAGGTGTCGAGGACGCCCTCGGCCCATTGCGTATTGTCCAGCAGCTTCTCCAGTATCTCCACCGGCTTTTGTGTCGGGTGGAGCTCATTCCCGGAGCGGGTGGCTTCGATCACGTTCCCGTAGCCCTTGTGGTTGTCCCACGCTGGCTTTGTTCTGTGGGCGAACATGACGAGCTCGTGCTGAGCCCTCCAGCCGTTACCCATTCCCGGTGTTTTCTTATTCCAGACGATCATATTCCGGATCGCAAGGCCGGAAGCCTCCACCAGATCCCACAAATAGAGCCACATTCTCCAGTCTGTGAAGATGTAGGCCACCTTTATGTCGGTAGCAGAGAGGACGGCCCTCATCAGTGTTTGGTAGCCTCTGGTGCTCAGGTTGTCCGAGCTGATCGTCGGCGTTTTCTGTCCGCCGTTCCCGTCGGACTGTTTGGTTCCGATACTTCCGACGGACTTCCCGGACTCCTGAAAACCTCCGGAGCAGTACGGTGGATCCGTGAGAAGGATCTCCGGGTGGTTTCCGTCCAGCAGCAGGCGCATGGCGTCCTCGTCTGTGGAGTTGCCGCAGACAACGCGGTGGCGTCCGAGGATCCAGAGGTCGCCCTTCTGTGTGATCATTCCGTCACCCTCTGGAGCTTCCGGGATCTCGTCCGGCTCTGTGAGGTCATTGTGCAGGGCTTCGGCCAGTCCGGTGACGAGGCTTTCCACCTCCTTGTCGGTGTAGCCGGTCAGCTCCATTGGGATCTCGCCAGTGTCAATGTCGGCGAAAATGTCAGCCAGCAGCTTGTTGTCAATCTCGGCCAGTTCTGCGATCTTGTTGTCGGCACCAGATCGGCGTATTCTTCGGCCTCGTTCGTGTAGTTCTGATAGTCCACCGGCACTTCGGTGAGCCCTTCGAGCTTAGCAGCAGCGAGGCGGCCGTGGCCTTTTACTATGAAGCCGGAGCGGTTTGACACTGTGATCGGCACCCTCCACCCGGTCTGGCGGATAATACGGCCGAGCATTTGGATCTGTGTGTCCGGGTGTGTGTTCGGGTTTTTCGGGTTGGGGATCAGCTTCTCAATGGCCACGATCGCGTCATGGGCGCAGAATACCGGTACCCCTCCGGCGGTTGCCTTTGGCTGTGCTTCTGTTTTGTAGTCCATTTATTTGTCCTCCCTTACATGCTCCCCGGCGTCTGCTGGAATGAGTCCGCACTCGAAGGCACGGCAGATCTCCAGCTTTGACGCTCTGAGGATTTCGTTTTCTTTGCAGCCGGTGTTCCAGCATTTTTCGCATATTTCCGGCATGAGTTACTCCTTCCGCGGCTTCGGCGCGTTCTGTACGTTTACGGTGTCCAGTGTGCGGGCTGCTTTCAGGATTCTGCGGCGGTAGCGTTTCCAGCTCTCGTCCGGTTTCTTTACGACGCCATAGATCGGGCCCACATTGGAGAGGGTGAGCTGTTCCATGGTTTCGTATTTCGGAAGGCTGCGAGGGGAGAGGCCCACCATTTCGCGGATCCTTTTCTCGTAGTCGCTGTTGCTTTCGCCTTTATTTCTTTTAATACCATAAATGGGGCCGACGCTGTTCAGCGTGAGCCCTATCATGGATTCGTCCAGAGTGCGTGAGATCTTTCTCCTGCGATTGTATTCCCTGATCTTTTTCCCGGTTCGCCCGATCCAGATCAGGAGAGTGGCCACCCAGAGAGTGATCAGTAGCAGGGCGGTGGGTACCCACACGAGCCCGGCGATCACCACCGGCCAGCTCATTGAAATAATTCCGCAGGCTTTCAGGATTGCCAGCACGGCCACGCCTGCGAGTGTTGTCAGTGTGTAGAGTATCGGCCAGCCCATAGGCTTGTTCTTGTTATCGTCCATTTCGTCCTCCTTTTTTCTTGGCTGCTCGTCTGGCTGCGCGGTTCAGTCGCACCGGCTCTCGCCTGATAGGCCAGCAGGAGAGCGGGGCCGGTTTTTCTGGATTTCCCCGCAGCATATATCCGCCGATCTTGTAGAGTGCTTCCGAGTAGCTCAGTGTGGTGCTTTCCGCGAGTCTGCGAGCTTGTTTTTCTATGTCGTCGAGGTCACACTCCAGATAGAAGGCCAGCACTGCGGCGTATTGCCTGCACCTGAGCGCCTCCAGCACGCCCCTTGTTATTTTTCTGTCTGGGAAGTAGTGCCTCGCATCTATTTTGAGAGAGTAGAGCCCCTCTGCGTTATTTTCTTCTTTCACGCTTTGCCCTCCTT
>OLNS01001490.1_pt1 | contig 17642 bp, 17 predicted proteins | sample 1673031 | NCBI WGS metagenome assembly OLNS01 (sample SAMEA3136748, study PRJEB25190) | human gut metagenome | biome: human gut; feature: human-associated habitat; material: faeces | place: Austria | collected 2013
GGCATGATTCGGTGAAACTCCGAAGCCGACAGTACAGTCTGGATGAAAGAAGATAGGAAAGCATAGAGAAACCACAAGATCTCTGTGCTCATGGAAGTTGCTCTGAGATGCGTTTGCATTTCAGAGCTTTCTTTTTGCGCAGGAGATACTGCGCCTGTTTGCCTTGTCCTGAACAATTTGGTTCGGGGCTTTTTTATTTGGAGACAGAGAGATGAACGATACAGAGTATATGCGTCTTGCCTTAGAACTGGCTAAAAAAGGATGCGGATGGACATCCCCAAATCCGATGGTGGGTGCTGTCATTGTAAAAGATGGTCAGATTATCGGGCAGGGATGGCATGAACGGTATGGCCAGCCCCATGCGGAGCGAAATGCGTTAGCATCCTGCGCTGTTGACCCCGAAGGGGCAACGATGTATGTGACGCTGGAGCCCTGCTGTCATTTTGGGAAACAGCCGCCGTGTGTGAATGCTATTCTGGAAGCGGGCATCAGCCGGGTCGTAGTGGGGTCGGCAGACCCAAACCCGCTGGTGTCGGGAAAAGGAATTGCTGCTTTGCGGGTGCAGGGGGTAGCGGTGACGGAAGGCGTTTTGCGGGAAGAATGCGACGCACTCAATCGGATATTCTTCCATTTTATAACGACAAAACGCCCGTTTGTTTCTATGAAGTATGCCATGACAATGGACGGAAAAATTGCCACAGTTACGGGCGCATCCAAATGGATTACAAGGGAAGCTGCCCGAGCGGATGTTCAACAACAGCGGCATCGGTTCAGCGGAATCATGGTCGGTGTCGGAACCATTCTTGCCGATGATCCCTTATTGACCTGCCACATGGAGAACGGAAAAAATCCAGTTCGCATCGTCTGCGATACTCAGCTGCGGACACCATTGCAAGCACAGGTGGTCGCAACAGCAAAACAGATCCCGACCATCCTTGCGACCTGCTGCGCCGACCCGAAACGGCAGGCGATATATCGACAGGCTGGGTGCCGAGTGATTTGTCTGGACAAAAGGAACGGTCACATTGACCTTGTACAACTTATGGAAAAACTTGGTCAGGAACAAATCGACAGCATTCTTCTGGAAGGCGGAGGGACACTGAACTGGGCAGCACTGGAAAGCGGCGTTGTTCAACAGGTGCAGGCGTACATTGCCCCAAAGCTGTTCGGCGGACAGGAAGCAAAAACACCGGTGGAAGGTGCAGGAGTTCATGTGCCGAGTGCAGCATTCCGGCTGAAAAACAGCAGCCTGACCCATCTTGGCGAGGATATCCTGATTGAAAGCGAGGTCGAGTATCCATGTTCACTGGAATTATAGAAGAAGTCGGAGCTGTAAAGCAGATCACGCATGGGCAGCATTCGGAAGTGCTGAACATTCAGGCACGGACCGTTCTGGAAAACACAAAAATCGGTGACAGCATCGCAGTGAATGGCATCTGCCTGACCGTTACCCGGCTTTTTGCAGACAGCTTTTCTGCCGATGTTATGCATGAAACCCTGAACCGCTCCTCTCTTGCAGGTCTTATGGTCGGGAGCAGGGTCAATCTGGAACGGGCAATGGCTGCGGATGGACGGTTCGGCGGGCATATTGTGGCGGGTCATGTGGATGGCACCGGGTGCATCCTGCGAATCGAAAAAGACGACAATGCGGTCTGGTTTACCATCCATGCGGAACCGAATCTTTTGCGCTATGTCGTGGAAAAAGGCTCCATCGCGGTCGATGGTATAAGCCTGACGGTGGCAGAAGTCAGTTCGGATGCGTTTTCAGTGTCCACCATCCCTCACACCGTCAGCTGTACAAATCTGTGTCAAAGGCACAAAAACGATGTGGTAAATCTGGAGACCGACATCCTTGGCAAGTATGTCGAAAAGCTGTTTCAGCCGATACCGCAGGAACACCGGCAAAGCTCTGTCACGAAAGAAATGCTGACACGCTACGGATTTGAATAAGGAGAAACAACGATGAGATTCAATACCATTCCGGAAGCTCTGGAAGATTTGAGACAAGGCAAGATCATTTTGGTGACGGATGACCCGGAACGCGAAAACGAGGGCGATTTTATCTGTGCCGCTGAGTTTGCGACAACAGAAAATGTCAATTTCATGGCGACCCACGGCAAAGGTCTGATCTGTATGCCGATGTCGGAAGCCTTTGTACAGAAGCTGAAGTTTCCGCAGATGGTTCGGCATAACACGGACAACCATGAAACCGCCTTTACCGTGTCCATCGACCATATTTCAACCACGACCGGCATTTCTGCTGCGGAACGCTCTATTACCGCGCTGGCCTGTGTAGCAGAAGATGCAAAAGCAGAAGATTTCCGGCGACCGGGTCATATGTTCCCACTTTTAGCAAGGAAAAATGGTGTTCTGGAACGGAACGGCCACACAGAAGCCACCGTAGACCTGTGCCGTCTGGCAGGGCTGAAAGAGTGCGGGCTTTGCTGCGAGATCATGAGGGACGATGGCACTATGATGCGCACGGAGGAACTTGCACAGCTGGCAGAACGATTCCAAATCAAATTCATCACCATCCAAGCCTTGCAAGAGTACCGTAAGTGTCACGAAAAGCTGGTCGATCAGGTGGCTGCCGTAAATCTACCGACAAAATACGGCGACTTCCGCGCATACGGTTTTTTGAGCCGCCTGAACGGAGAGCATCACATCGCATTGGTAAAAGGTGAAATCGGTGATGGCCGGGATGTCCTGTGTCGGGTGCATTCGGAATGTCTGACGGGTGATACGTTCGGTTCGCTGCGCTGCGATTGCGGACAGCAGTTGGCTGCGGCGATGACGCAAATTGAAAAGGAGGGGCGTGGCATCCTGCTCTATATGCGGCAGGAAGGGCGCGGTATCGGTCTCATAAATAAGCTGCGTGCCTACGAGTTGCAGGAACAGGGCATGGATACCCTGGAAGCCAACCTCGCCCTTGGTTTCCATGGGGATGAACGGGAGTATTATATGGGAGCACAGATTTTGCGGGAGCTGGGAGCACATAGTTTGCGCCTGTTGACCAATAATCCGGATAAGGTATACCAACTTTCCGAGTTCGGTCTGGAGATTACAGAACGTGTCCCAATTCAGATGACTGCGACCGCGCACGACCTGTTCTATCTGAAAACCAAGCAGGCAAGAATGGGACATATCCTGAGTTATTAAGGAAAAGAGGGATTTTACAATGAAATCATTTGAAGGAAAACTGATTGCACAAAACATCCGGGTCGGTATCGTTGCTGCACGATTCAACGAGTTCATCACCTCAAGGCTCCTTGGCGGGGCAATGGATGCACTCCTCCGGCACGATGTGAGCGAGGACGATGTTCATGTCGCATGGGTGCCGGGAGCGTTTGAAATTCCGCTGGTTGCTTCCAAAATGGCAAAAAGCGGAAAGTACGATGCTGTGATTTGCCTTGGCGCAGTGATTCGCGGCTCTACCAGCCATTACGACTACGTCTGCAACGAAGTCTCAAAAGGCATCGCAGCAGTTTCGCTGGAAAGCGGTATTCCTGTTTTATTTGGCGTTCTGACGACTGAAAATATCGAGCAGGCAATCGAGCGGGCAGGTACGAAAGCCGGAAACAAGGGCTATGACTGCGCGGTCAGCGCCATCGAAATGGTCAATCTGATCCGCGAAATGGATGCAGAGTAACGGTGACACAGGAGCCTTCCATGATTGTGATACGAGCGAACACCCCGGACCAGGTACTGGAGCAAACGATTCTGAGCCTTTTGCAACAGGCGCAGATTGAGGCGGAGCAGATCACATTCTGCGCAAAGAAAAAACTGGAACTGCCGGGATTGGTGATTGACAACACCCGACATGAAATTTCAGCCAACGGCAGAAATATTTCGTTGACACGTCTTGAATCCGACCTGTTGTGGGTGCTGGCAGTCTGCGAAGGAACGACGCTCTCTAAAAAAGAGCTTTTTGATGCTGTATGGGGAAAGGATTGCGCTGATACCTTAAAAGTGGTTGGCAATACCGTTTCCAATCTCCGAAAGAAGCTGGCATTCTGCGGGCTGGACGGATGTCTTTGCACAGTTGGTGGAGGGTATGCTTTTCGTTACGTTCTGGCAGAGCAGGGAAAAGCCCGTTCCAATACTGTCCCGACAATGGTATACTGTTGCCCAAAGGAGCTGAGAGAAAATGACCCGAATCTTGTTCATCTGTCTGGGGAATATCTGCCGTAGTCCCATGGCGGAATTTGTTATGAAAGACCTTGTGGAAAAAGCCGGTATTGCAGAAAAATTTGAAATCGCCTCCGCTGCGACCAGTGCGGAAGAAGTGGGCAACCCGGTCTATCCACCCGCTCGGCAAAAATTGGCAGACCATGCCATTTCCTGTGTAGGCAAAACGGCGCGTCAGATGACACGGCAGGATTATGATACCTATGATTATCTGGTTGCAATGGATCGAAGCAACCTGCGGGATATGGCTCGTTTTGTAGGGAACGACCCGTTGCACAAGGTCTCCCTCCTGATGTCGTATACCAGTACGCCGCACGATGTGGCCGACCCGTGGTTTACTGGAAATTTCGAGGACACATGGCGGGATGTACTGGCAGGTTGCACGGCGTTGTTAGAGAGGCTGTGCCAATAAAAGAAACAACTGGGTGTATCATCGTTCAGATGAAGCATCCAGCTGTTTTTGATTTGATCTTCTAGCCTGCCGTGGTCGTATAGCTTTTTACATCAGAAGTTGTTGGAAAATCAACCCTGGATGCGGGTCTGCATCAGATGGTCCGGGGTGTAGGCATCGGATAAGGTACCGTTCATGCTGGCGGCATAGTAATACAGGGCTGTCCAGGATTTCAGTTCATAGCTGGTGCCCTCCAGCACACCCTTGCCGCGGCAATAAGGAGCCCAGAACCGGTAGTATTCCTCCGATTTGTTGTCGGAGGGAACATCCATGTAGGTGCCGGTGGCCTCATCGTAGGGGGCAAAGGGAAGCGCCTGCCCTGTGGCCATTTTGCTGGCCCAGGGCAGCAGACTCACCAAGTTCTGGGAGGATTCAAAGGTGAACGAGGTGGAGTAGGCTTTGTGGAAGTCCAGAGGCTGCCAGCTGTCGCTCTCCGGGAAATAGACTTCGATGCTGGAAACATCACAGGAGATCTGCCCGTCAGAAATGTGATAGCGGTAGCGCAGATTTCCGGTGTGGAGGGTGCCGGCACCGCCGTAGGTCCGGCCCTGAGGGGTGACACCGGAGCACGCAGCATCAAAGACACAGATGGATGCCAGCTGTGCACCGGACAAGTCGCAGACCACCAGACTGGAGCCCGCGCTGTGGTCGATCGCCGATTCACCGGTGGATTGCTCGTTGAAGGCGTCCGCGACGGTAAAGTCACCCTGATACAGCGCAGTGCGGACGTAGCCGCCGAACACGAAGGATACCTGAGAGCCGGAGGCATAATTGAAGGAATCACAGATAAAGGCAGTGACAGGAGACTGGATGTAGGTGTATCCGATGGCCTTTCCGTCTTCGTACTGGATATAGTCATAGCCGGTGGGGATGGTCATCACCACGCTGTCCGGCGTTACATCGTCCAGACCCAGCTTGGAGAAATAGCCGTCCGGTGCCGTCAGGTCTGCGTCGTAGCGGGCCAGAAGATCCTGCATACTCCGGTATGCCAGAGCTTCCGGTGACAGATCCCGGGGATCCTCGTAGTCGTATGCCTTCGTCAGCTCATAGCAGCAGGTCTCCTCGGGCACCCAGGTCCAGCCGGCAGATGTTTTTTGCAGGCTCAGCACGCCCAGGTTTTGAGCATAGCAGCCGGTGGAGGTCATGATCACGCCGTTTTCCACGATGGGTTGGTCATAGGCGAGATGGTCGTGAGCGTTCTGGATCACGTCCAGGAAGCCTTCCTGAGCCCGCGCGGTGGCCCGGTCCTCTTCCATGCCGCAGTGGCTGATGGCGATGACAAGATCACAGCCCTTCTCCTCCTTGAGGAAACGGGCATAGACTCTGGCAACCTCGGCACAGTCCATCCGGGTCAGGTCTGAGTTCTTGCAGTAGCCGTAGGACTCCTCGCCTTCCAGGGCAAACAGACCCACCCTGTAGCCTGCTACCTGGCGGATGGCGTAGTTTTTGGCTCCGGTCTTGGCGTAGGCCCCGGCACCAAAAGCATTGGTGCTCAGGTCATTGGGGCGGATGTCGGCGCTGGTATAAGAGATCGGCTCGCCGTTGGCGTTGTATTTGATGAACATATTGGATACCAGCAACTGGGGCAGTTTGTGGTAGACCCCGTAGCGCAGCCGGTTTTTCCGGGCGTTGACCCAGGAGTTTTCGACGGCCTGATCGCCCACGTCGAATTCGTGGTTGCCCAGGGTGCAGAAATCTACCTGCATTTCGGCCAGGGCCAGGATCTCCCAGCCCTTTTGATAGCCGTCCTGGTAAGGAGTTCCCTGGGAGTAGTCACCACCGTCCAAGGTCAGGGTTTTGCCAAAGGCTCGGTGGCGTACCCCGGCCTGTGCGGCGGCCATTCGCGCCACGCCGCCGGTGATCCGGGTAGAGCCGTCCGTACTCATGATCTTAGAAGTACCCAGATTGGAGTGGATATCGTTGCTGAGCAAAAGCACGATGTCGCCCTGGTAGGGGGCCAGGTCCTGGGCAGAGGGCCAGCCGCAGCCCATCAGGGCAGGGGTCATGGCAGCACCGGCGGTGGTGGCGGCTGCCAGTTTCAAAAAGCTCTTTCGGGAAATCTTTTTCATGGTCCGATTCTCCTTTTTCTGTGTGGTGTTTTGATTCCATCGGATGTCAGTATACCGGGTCCTGTGTAAAACTTGAAACCGACGGAGGGTAAAATCTGCATAAAAAACACGGATTTATCGGTCCCTGCGAGGGGGGCAGAGGGCGTTCTTCCACCGGCAGGGCTCTAGCTGCCGGCAGCCAGAGCCCTGCAAAAGAAAAAGACGCACCACAAGCCGAAAGGGGCTGTTGTGCGTCTCTCATTCTCTCACGCAGAACCTATATGGAATCCTTGTATCTCATACTATAGCAAGACTTTCAGCAAAAGTCAACACATTGCCTTGTTTTTTGATTGAATGTTGAAAATATTTTGGCTTTTGCAATACGGGCAAGGCCGGACCCTGTGAGCGTGAAAAACCTTCAGCTGTTTCCCAATGGACACGAATCGACAAAAATGAAGGAAAAATCACCAGCTCGGCTGGTGGATGTTTATTGTGTGCAAGGGCAATTGTTGCCAATTTTCACAGATTGCGCTATACTGATTCTGAAAAGTTTTTGTGAAGGGGAGAACCGGATGCTGCGCTGTGCGATCGTGGAGGACAGCCCCAGAGAGCTGGAACATCTGAAAGAATGCCTTGCCCGCTACTCGGCAGAGCGGGATATCCCGCTGGAGACCACGGTCTTCGGGGATGCGGCGTCGTTTCTGGAACATTACCGTGCCGACTATGACATCGTGTTCATGGACATTGAGCTGCCGGGCATCAACGGCATGGAGGCGGCCCACCGCCTGCGGGAGATCGACCGGCAGGTCATCCTGATCTTTGTGACCAACATGGCCCAGTTTGCGGTCAAGGGCTATGAGGTGGATGCGCTGGACTACATCATCAAGCCTGCCCAGTATGGGCCGCTGAGCATCAAGCTGGACCGTGCGGCCCAGCGCTGGCGCGCCGCCGCCGAGAGCGTGATGGTGGCCCTGCCCACCGGCACCCAGCGGCTGTTGCTGTGGGAGATCTATTACATCGAGGTGCAGGGCCACAAGCTGACCTATCACACCGAAAAAGGCCAGCTGCCGGGCACCGGAACCCTGCAGGACGCCGAACAGCGGCTGCACGGCAAGGGCTTCCTGCGCTGCAACAAGTGCTATCTGGTCAACCAGAAGCACATCCAGACCGTCACCGGCAGCGACGTGGTGCTTTCCAACGGGGAGAAGCTGCAGATCAGCCGTCTGCGTAAAAAGGAATTCATGGAGGAGCTGGCCCGCAGCATGGGCAATGAATTTGTGCTATGAGTACGGTCATCGATCTGTTTGAACGCCACGGCTATGTGCTGGAACTGCTGGCGTGCGTGGCGGCCACCACCTGGAAGCTGGAGCGGCAGGAGCGCTTTGCGGTGCGGCTGACCGGCATCCTGCTGGCGGAGGCCTGCTTTACCATCGTGTGGGAGCAGGCGCCCCACAACCTCTACACCGAGTCGCTGCGCACCTTTCTGCTGTGGAGCATCGCGGCGGTAGGCATCCGGCTGTGCTTCCGCATCGCGGCAGCGTGGGCGGTGTTCTATGCTACGGCGGCGGGCACCATGCAGCACATCATCTACCGGGGGGCCAAGCTGCTGCAGAATGCGGCGTACCACATGGACCGGCAATACTGGGCCTGGAGCCGGTGGGTCTATCTGGGCCTTTTTGTGCTGCTGTTCGCGGTGTGCTGCCTGACCCTCACCCGGCGGCTGCACAGCCGCAATCTGGGCACACTGCCCGGGCGCACGATGACTTTTATCATGGTGGGCTACCAGCTGAGCATGAACATCTTCGTCAACCTGTTCAACGCCTTTAGTGTGGACAGCGCCCCGCGCATCTTTACCGTCTACAGCGTCTACGACGAGGTGACCACCATCCTGCTGTTCTTCCTGCTGTGTGAGATCCTGCAGCGCAGCGACGCCGAGTGGGACAACATGGTGCTGCAGCAGATGATGCGCCAGCAGCGCCAGCAGATGGAGCTGTCCAAGGAGACGGTGGAGCTCATCAACATCAAGTGCCATGACATCCGCAAGCAGCTGTACACGCTGGGCAGCCGGGTGCCGACCGAGGAGCTGGACGAGCTGAAAAAGGCGGTGGATATCTACGACTCCACGGTCAAGACCGGCAACGAGACGTTGGACGTGCTGCTGGCGGAGCGCTCCATCGTGTGCAAGGGCCGCGGCATCCAGCTGGATTACATCGCCGACGGTGCAAAGCTGGACTTCCTGAAGCCCGGCGAGGTGTACTCGCTGTTCGGCAACGCGCTGGACAACGCCATCGAGGCGGTGACCCCGCTGGAGCCGGACCGCCGCTACATCGGCCTGCAGGTGCGGGCCGAGCGGGGCATGCTGCTCATCCGCATGGAGAACTGCGCCGCCGAGCCGCTGCACTTTGTGGACGGCCTGCCCCAGACCACCAAGGGGGACGCCCGGTGGCACGGTTTTGGCGTTAAGAGCATCCGCCGCATCGTGCAGCAGCACGGCGGCACCCTGACGATGCAGGCACAGGACGGCATGTTCCGTCTGGTGGCGCTCCTGCCGCTCAAATGACAGTTCAGGGCCCCAAAATGACAGTTTGGGAAAAATTTGTTGTAAATTTTCACAAAACCTCTATACTATCGGCAGAGCTTTGAATCACTCTGCCGGTTTCTTTTTGCGCGGCGTTTGCTTCCGCACCGCACAGGGGGAGAGCGGACAACTTTCAAAGGAGGACAAAATGTTGAAGAAGAAAAACCTGTGGCGCGGTTTGACCATGGTGTTTGCCCTGCTTCTGGCCGTTTCCATGATGGCAGGCAACATCCTGGAGCTCTACCGCACCTCTGTGGATGCCTTCCTGGGCACCCGCAGCACCCAGACTGTGACCGAGCAGTCGGACGATGAATCCGATGCCTGGACCTACAAGTCGGAATTCACCACGGCCAAAGAAGCCTACGAGGGCTTCAAGGACTTCGCCATCGAGACTTCGCAGGAGACCTTTGCCCTGCTGAAGAACGAGAACGGTGCCCTGCCTCTGGCCAAGGATGCCAAGATCACCATGCTGGGCGTCCGCAGCTATGCTCCTGTTTACGGCAACAGCGGCGGCAGCGTGCCGGACGGCAAGTCCACCGTGCAGATCTTTGACGCCTTTACCGAGCGCGGCTTCCAGCTGAACCCGGAGACCCTGGCAGCTTACAAGGCATTCTTTGCGGACAAGGAATGGACCAAGCCCCAGTTCGGCGGCGGCATCCTGCCGGCTTACGCCGAGATCACCGCTTACGATGATCCCCACGAGCTGACCCTGGACGAGCTCAAGCAGCTCAACCCCGACTTTGAGTCCAAGTACACCGAGTACGGCGACGCTGCCATCGTGGTGGTGGGCCGTGTCGGCGGCGAGGGCGGTGCCTACTACCCCGGCGAGGAAGGCCTGGCAGACGGCGTGCACACCGTCAACGGCAACATCCTGAGCCTGAGCGATGAAGAAATGGCCATGATCGAGGAAGCAAAGGCCAATTTCGACAAGGTCATCGTGCTGGTCAACGCAGCCAACCCCATGGAGATCTCCAACCTGGAAGAGGACCCCGACATTGACGCCATCCTGTGGGTGGGCTACCCCGGTGCTTACGGCTTCTACGGCGTGGCCGACGTGCTGAACGGCACCGTGGCTCCCTCTGCCCATCTGGGCGATACCTTCGTCAAGAACGGTGCACTGGCTCCCGCCATGCAGAACTTTGGCAACATCCCCTGGGCAAACGCTTCGGACTTTGCTGAGGGCACCAGCGTCAACTCCTACCTGATCGAGAACGAGGGCATCTACACCGGCTACCGTTACTACGAGACCCGTTATGCGGACATCGTGCTGGGCAACGGCGGTGCCAATGCCTCTGCCGGTACCTACGCCAACGCCGACGGCACCGTGGCCACCAGCGACGGCACCTGGAGCTACGACAACGAGGTGGTCTATCCCTTCGGCTACGGCATGAGCTACACCACCTTTGAGCAGACCCTGGACAGCGTGATCATCACCGGTGACAAGCGCACCGCTACCGTGACCGTGACCACCACCAACACCGGCGATGTGGCCGGCAAGGCTGTCGTGCAGCTGTACGCCAGCGCACCCTACACCGACTACGACAAGCAGAACGGCATCGAAAAGTCCGCCCTGCAGCTGATGGACTACGAAAAGACCAACACCCTGCAGCCCGGCGAGAGCCAGACCATTACCATGAATGTGGACATGAGCCTGCTGGCCAGCTACGACAGCCAGAACGCCAAGACCTTCATCGTGGACCCGGGCGACTACTACTTCGCCATCGGCTCTGACGCCCATGATGCTCTGAACAACATCCTGGCTGCTCAGGGCAAGACCACTGCCGACGGCATGACCGCCGACGGCGATGCTTCCAAGACCTACCAGTGGACCTGGGACGGCGCTGTGGATGCCGACACCTTCTCTGTGAGCAAGGCCGGCGTGGAGATCACCAACGCAGTGAGCGACGGCGACTACTCCATGGACATCAACACCTTCATTCCCGGCACCGCTACTTATCTGTCCCGCAGCGACTGGGACGGCACCTTCCCCACCACCATCACCGGCCTGAAGGCCGAGGGCCGTCTGGCCACCCTGCTGGCCAACGACTTCATCGACATCAAGACCGATGAGGACACCTCGGACATCGTGTTCGGCGACACCACCAGCACCCTGACCCTGAACGACCTGAAGGGCGCTGACTTCGACGATCCCCGCTGGGATGAGCTGGTCGGCAAAGTGACCATCGACGAGTTCCTGAACTTTGCCTCCAACGCCTTCCACAACATCCAGAACATCGACTCTGTGGGCCTGCCGCAGTACGCAGCCGACGACGGCCCCAACGGTTCCGACTCGCACTACCTGACCGAGGGCAGCTACCAGGGCACCCCGTATGCAGATGCTGCCGATTACGACTGCGGCACCCGCGTCGGCCCCACCCCGGAGAACATTGCTTACAGCTGGAACAAGGAACTGGCCTACCGCGTGGGTGAGATCACCCTGGGCGAGAGCACCCTGGTGCTGAACCTGCCCATCATGATCGGCCCCGGCATGAACATCCATCGTCACGGCTACAACGCCCGCGGCGCAGAGTATTACTCCGAGGACCCCGTCCTGTCCGGTTACACCGGTTCCGCTGTGGTGCAGGGCGCTCAGAGCAAGGGCACCCTGGTCAACATCAAGCACGCTGCCTTCAACGATCAGGAGATCAACCGCTCCGGTATCGCAGTCTTTATGACTGAGCAGAAGGCCCGCGAGCTGGAGCTGCGCAACCTGCAGCAGGCCTTTGAGGGCAACGGCAAGCCCGCTTCCTTCGAGGCGGATCCTTCCCGCGATGACACCTACACTGTGGGTGCTCTGGGCGTGATGAGCTCCTACAACCGCATTGGTGCCGTGGCCTCCAGCGCAAACGCTGGTGTCCAGGTGCAGATCATGCGCAACGAGTGGGGCTTCAAGGGCTACAACGTCACCGACTTTACCGGTGTTACCCTGCACGCTTCTCCCAAGGAGTCCATCCTGGCCGGCACCACCGCATTCTGCGGTTTCGGCACGGACGACAGCATCACCTACTGGAATGCTGACGCTCTGAAGGGCGACCGCACCATGCTGCTGGCCATCAAGCAGAACATCCATTATCTGCTGTACGCTCTGGCCAACAGTGCCGCCATGAACGGCGTCAACTCCACCACCCGCACCATCAGCGTGATGACCTGGTGGCGTATGACCTACCGCGTGTGCATCTACGGCTTTGCAGCCCTCACCGCACTGTGCGCCCTGCTGTACGTCGTGTCTGCGGTCAAGAGCAAGAAGCAGAAGACTGCAAAGGAGGCCTGAGCCATGAAAACGAAACTGAACACGAAGACGATCGTGGCTGCTGTGGCCAGTGTGATCGGCCTTGCAGTCTATGGTTACACCTCGATGGTGGGCTATCTGGCGGCTTCGGCCACCAGCACCCTGCCGGTGGTGCTCACCGTGGCCGCGCTGGTGTGCCTGGCTCTGCGCCAGTTCGCCGGCAGCAAGCTGCCCGCCGTGGTCAACGACGTGCTGCTGGTGGCAGCCAATGTCTGCCTGATCGGCAGCTTCGCCGTATTCGTTCTGGCCCGCGTTTCGCTGGCTGCGGACGTCTACTTCATCCCGGTCAACTATCCGGCTTCTGAGGCCACGGCCCTGCACATCTCCATCGTGGGTGCCGTGTGCTACCTGGTCGGCATCGTGACCCTGATCGTGGAAGGCTTCTCCGCAAAGAACTGATGAATCCCCCAGCCGCCCGGCGGAGAAGCTCTGCCGGGCGGCATTTTGGGTTCCGGACCTTATCTTGTGATCAAATGAAAGGAGGCAGATGCCTGTGATCGCCTGTTCGTTCAACACCGGCTGGACCTGCCGCCACCTGTTGGAAGAGGGGCCGGCCGTGCCGGTCACCCTGCCCCATGATGCGGCACTGGCCGAACCCCGTACCGAGGCGGCCCCTGGCGGCACCAACACCGGCTGGTACGAGGGCTATGATTACCTTTACGAAAAACGCTTCACCCCGGACGCAGCCCTGCAGGGCCAGACCCTTGTGCTGGAATTCGAGGGCGTGTACCACAACGCCGAAGTCTGGCTCAACGACGAGAAGCTGGCGTTCAACCCCTACGGCTACACCGACTTCAAGGTAGACCTGACCGGGAAGCTGGACTTTGATGCCGAAAACGTGCTGCAGGTGATCGCCCGCAACGCCGACCAGCCCAACAGCCGCTGGTATTCCGGTGCGGGCATCTACCGCCCGGTCACCCTGTGGGTGGGCCCGGAAGCACACCTGCTGCTGGACGGCCTGCGGGTGCGCACCGTGTCCATCGACCCGCCGGAAGTGGAAGTCACGGCGGCGGCCAGCGCCCACGGCACCGTGCAGCTGCAGGTGCTGGACGGCACTACCGTGTTGGCCAGTGCGTCCGCTGAGGCCGGAAAGCCGGTGCGCCTGAAACTGCCGGAGGCAGCGCTCTGGAGCCCGGAGCACCCGCAGCTGTACACCCTGCAGGCGGCCTACGGCACCGACACGGCAGCGGCCCGCTTTGGCATCCGCAGCCTTGCCTGGGGCAGGGAGGGCCTGCTGCTCAACGGCAGCCGGATCATCCTGCAGGGTGCCTGCATCCACCACGACAACGGCCTGCTGGGTGCAGTGTGCCACCCGGATGCGGTGCGCCGCAAGGTACATATCCTGCACGAGAACGGCTACAACGCCATCCGTTCGGCCCACAACCCCTGCTCCAAGGCCCTGCTGGACGCCTGCGACGAGCAGGGTATGCTGGTGATGGATGAGTACATCGACCACTGGTACATCCACAAGACCGAGCACGACTATGTGGACTATTTCAACGACTGGTGGCGCAGCGACCTGGAAAGCATGGTCAAAAAGGACTACAACCACCCTTGTGTGATCCTGTATTCCACCGGCAATGAGGTCAGCGAGACGGCTCAGAAAAAGGGCATTGCCCTGACGAAGCAGCTCACCCGGTATCTGCACCGCCTGGATGACACCCGCCCGGTGACCTGCGGTGTGAACATCTTCTTCAACTTCCTCAGCTCCATCGGATTTGGTGTGTACAGCGACAAAAAAGCCAAAAAGCAGGCCGAGGACGCCACTAAAAAGAAAAAGGCCGTGGGCAGCCAGTTCTTCAACAATCTGGCGGGCCTGCTGGGCAGCGAGTTCATGAAGCACGGTGCCACCCTGCATGGCTGCGACGTCAAGACCCGCGACGCCTTTGCCAACATGGACATTGCTGGTTACAACTACGGCATCTACCGCTACGAGCACGACCTGAAAAAATACCCCGACCGCCTGATTTTGGGCAGCGAGACCTTCTGCAGCGACGCCTACCGGTTCCGGGAGCTGGCCAAGAAAGAACCCCGGCTCATCGGTGACTTTGTGTGGGCCGGTATGGACTACCTGGGCGAAGTGATGGTGGGCAGCTGGGAGTATGCCGACAACGCGCCCCGCTTTGACGGCGGCCTTGGCTGGGTGAGCGCCGGTTCCGGCCGCATCGACCTGACCGGCAAGCCGCTGGGTGAGGCCCTGTATACCCGGGTGGCGCTGGAACAGGCCGAAGGGCCGTTCCTGGCCGTGCGCCCGGTGAACCACACCGGCGACAAGCACTCGCCCTCGGCCTGGAAGATGACCGACGCCATGACGAGCTGGACCTGGCCCGGCTGCGAGGGAAAGCAGGCTGAGGTGGAGGTCTATGCCCGCGCGGCTTCCGCGGCGCTGGTGCTCAACGGCAAGGAAATCGCCCGCAAGAATGCGAAAAACGACTGCCTGTTCCGCTTCCGCTGTGCGTACCAGCCCGGTACGCTGGAGGCTGTGGCCTACAACGCAGCGGGGCAGGAGACCGGCCGCTGTGCGCTGACCACCGCCGGCCCTGCCACCGAGCTGCGGGCCGAGCCGGAGGAAGCCGTGCTGCGCCCCGGCCAGCTGTGCTACATCCGCCTGCGCTACACCGACCAGAACGGCGTGCTCAAGCCCACTGTGCGGGAGCCCATCCGGGTGCAGGTGACCGGCGGCCGCCTGCTGGCGCTGGGCAATGCCTGCCCCTTCAATCTGCAGGGCTACCGCACCAGCCAGACCGCCCCCTACTGGGGCGAGGCCATGGCCATCGTGGAAGCCGGCACCGAAGGCTGTGTGACCCTGCAGGCCGACAGCGCCGTTGGTTCTGCCGTGGCTGCCGTGCAAGTTCATAAGGAGTAAATACCCATGTCCATTTCAGAGAAAAACCCCAAGCTGGCCAAGCTGGCCGGGCAGTTCATCAAGTTCTATGCCTTTTCCATGCTGGTCACCCTGCTGCAGTACCTGCTGCTCACCTTTCTGCCGGGGCTGTTCTACGCCCACACCGACTGGTGCAGCATCCCCTGCCAGCTCATCCACCTGAACCTTGGCCCGGTGGACACCTATGTGTTCAACTACCCGGTCACCGGGGACGCCACTGGCGGCATGGGCTACTTTGCCGCCTTTGCCATCACCCTGTTCCTGGCGCAGTGCGTCAACTTCCCCATGCAGCGCAACATCACCTTCAAGTCCAAGGGCAACATCTGGTATCAGATCCTGTGGTACGTCATCGCCTTTGTGCTCATCACCATCGTGTGCAGCTTCCTCATGGGCCTGTATGTGCCCCTGTGCAAGCAGTTCTTCTCCCCGGCGGTGTACAACGTGCTCATCACCGTGATCAACGGCGGCGTGCAGATGGTGATCTATTTCCCCATCTATAAGATCATTTTCCCGGAGGGTGAAGCCAAATGAAACATGCAGATGTGATCGCCAAACTGTCCCTGCGGGAAAAATGCGCCCTGCTTTCCGGTGCCACCGTGTTCGAGACCCATGCCCTGCCCAAAGCTGTAAAATCGGGATACCGGTTGCCTTCTTATAGGAAATGATCTCCTGGATATGAGACATTCTGACTGCAAGCTGCTCTATAATAATATCATCACATTCTCCGATTTTTTCGCGGATCTCCTCAATTCTGTCCATCGTTTTGCTAATCTCCTCGCCGTTTGTTTTCTCGATAACAAAGCCATTATCTTTTTACAAGTACTGCTCTCAGTATAGCAATTTCAGAAACATTGCGCAAGGAAAATATTTTAGTACACTAAAGCGGAAATAATCGCCTTTTTTCATACCAAAAAAGCCATTATTTCCGCTCTGCGAACATGATTTGGAATTACTGCAGCTCCTCCTGCATATCTCCAAGATACGCATCAATAATCTCCTGCGATACAGAATTTTCGATCGATGCATATATTGGTTTACATAATTCTCTTATCTCATTATAAAGTTCTTCACTCGGTGTGATGATCTCCGTTCCGCTCTCGCGGATCGTATCCATTCGGGAAGCGATACGGGCATCCGACTGCTCTCTTGCGTACTCTTTCGTCGTATCTGCCGCCTCTTTGATGATCTGCTGCTGCTCATCTGTCAGCGAATCAAAAAACTCCTCACTGACAATCAGCGAAATCAGATGCGGAAGATGATTTGTCTCTACCACATAGTCCTGCTGTTCATATAACTTATTGGAAACAATGACCTCATAAGGATTTTCCTGCGCATCGATCGTTCCCTGCTGCAGACCGATATACACTTCCGAGAATGTCATAGGTGTCGGGCTTGCGCCAAGTGCTTTCCAATATGCCATATGGTAGGAATTTTCCATGGTACGGATCTTCTGTCCTTTAAAATCTGCAAGACTCTCCACTTTTTTATTGGTTGTCATAACACGGAATCCCTGATCCGCATAACCTAACAGCTCGTAACCGCCGTCATGATAGACCTGCTGCATCAGTTCCATAAATTCAAGATTATCCACATGCTCCCTCACCTCATCGATCGTTTCAAACAATGCCGGCATATCAAAAACTGCGGTATCCTTCATAAACGTCACCTGCGGTGCTGTATTCTGCACAACAAATGGAATGTCTCCGTCTTTGCAGGACTCTAACAGTTCGCGGTCACCGCCTAACACACTGTTTGGATAGACACTGATTTTCATGCTTCCGCCGCTTAACCGGTCCACTTCCTCTGCAAATTTTTCTGCATAAATCTGTGTCACCGTATCCTCCGGGCTTGAGCTGCCAAGCGGCCACGCATAGCGCTGTACCTCAGCCTCTTCTGTCCCGGGAACGCTTCCCTGCGTACCGCCACAGGCTGTTAAACCCAGCCCGCAGGTCAGTGTCACGATCAGCATCGCAGATATCCATCTCTTTTTATTCATCAACGATTTTCTCCTTCCAAGCTTCCTGTCGGCCAATTAAAGTAAAAACAAACTAATTGCCGGGATAAACGTCAACAAAAGCAGCGCCAGCAAAAAGTACCCGATCATCGGCATTGCCTTTTTTGCAATATGCATGACCGGCACATCGGTCAGCGAACTTGCCACAAACAGATTGACTCCAATCGGCGGTGTCACAAAACCAATTGCA
>OLNS01001503.1_pt1 | contig 17546 bp, 17 predicted proteins | sample 1673031 | NCBI WGS metagenome assembly OLNS01 (sample SAMEA3136748, study PRJEB25190) | human gut metagenome | biome: human gut; feature: human-associated habitat; material: faeces | place: Austria | collected 2013
TGCTACACCTGCAAATATCATAGCATCTTTCTTTGCACCATTATCATAACACTCCCTTGCATTCGTCAAAAAGGTTAATCCCATAAAAACAAACATAATTGGCAGTGTTATATCAGTAGACACTATGTTCATCAGTCCAAGAGAACCGAACATAATGGTTAAAACACTAAATATTGCTTTCTTGGTACGCATAAGTACTTCTCCTTCCAACTTCTGTTTCTTTTTTAGATACACTCATTTATTCGAGATTTTTTATAACTAAGTTGTAATTGCTATCATAATGCAGTCCAAGTTCTCTACACATTCTATCGTTTACCTTATCTAAGGCTTTTTTGTATTCTGCGTACTGTGGAGATAGCACCATCAAATTAGGAATGAATATGTCGTTATATCCTTTATCTTGGAACTCTTTCTGCATTTTTCTCTGGGCAATAAATGACGGATGATATTTCATAATGCCAGTTTTCATTTTAGCACCTTTCTTTACCATTTCTTTTAATTTTTCATATTCGCTTTCACTCATATCACGATAATAAGCTATCATCTCATCTGCAGTTCTTGTTTCAGGTGCAATCCCACCTGCTATTTTTACACCTATTCCCATAATAAAAGGAACTTTCAATGTCGTTTCATCACAATACTCTAATATGTTCCGTAAGGCTTGCTTCTGCTCCAGAGTCTTTAATCTCACATTAAGAAATGGTTTGAAGTGACTTTTTAAGTAATATCCCCATTCTTTCCCCGGTAATAAAGACTCAATCGCATTTTCGACAGTTTGGTAATCAAGTATCTCATTTGCCTTGTCTGCATTACCATCATCTATAAATTGCTTCAACGCTTCAAGTTCTGAGTCCTGTAAAATTTTTTCCTGTAATTTTTCCTGATAAATACGTAAAAGAATACTTTTATCATCTTTTTCCAAAAGGGTTTGTATATCTTTAATACCAATCCCAAGCTTTCTATATACCGAAATTTTTTTTAAAGTTTTAACGTCTTGCATGGAGTAGTTTCGATAGCCGTTGCTATCTTTATCTACTGACAACAATCCTTTTTCTTCATAGTATTTAACTGCACGCTTTGTCATTCCGACTTCCTTAATAATTTCATTTAATAGCATCGGACACACCTCCTTGTGAGGATAGTATAAGGGTGTACGTTACGTACAAGTCAATATATTTTTGAAGTTTTCATTTTAATCATACAAATTCTAATTTATCTAGCTAAATAATATCATACACCTTAGTTTTTAAACATTTGCTATATTAACCAATTTAGCTAGAATTACAATTCTCTTATTGTTATCTCTTGTATCACAAGTAACCAATGTCATTAATCGATCTTCTTTATTTACTGAAACACCAGTTTTATACAATCCCCTATTAATGGAATCTGATATAAATGCATTAAATGAATTTGTTGAATCCCATTCTGTTTGTGTAAATTCTAAAGAATCATTCAAGTCATTTAAATCGACATTCATTACTCCAAAGATCTGATATGTTCTAGTTTCATCTTCTGTAATGAATTTAAATGTATCATGCTTTTTATAATAGTTCTGATCTATATAACTCATCAAAGGTGTAAAAATAATGTTATCCCATTTACTAGAATGACCATAGATTACAACATTTTTTGAATCTATATTTCCATCTGCCGATACAAATGGTATTCCGGCATTGGCATATTCTTTGTTGATATTCTTACGAACATAATAATCATTATTTGGGGCTTGTACAATCGGCTCATAAATAATTCGATCATCAAATTCTAAAATACCCACAACATCATTATTTGTTTTTTTCAACAAAGATAAAGAAAGCTCCTTTTCAGAAGCTTTCTCAATCTCTTTATTTGATTCTTTTTTAGTCGTTTTTGTTTCTACATAATAATCCGAATAGTCGTAAGATTTCTTTGCAGTAACCTGATTGTAGATAACACCACCAATCAATCCCACTACAACTAGCGCAGCTGCTATTTTTATTCTTTTATATTTCATACTATTTATACCCCTGTATTTGGAACAACGATACGAGCATTTTCAAAATAATAAATAATTGTATCGGTTTCCTTATCCGCCTCTACTTTATAAGCTTTAGACTTATCTGCTAACTGATAAGAAGTAGGTGCTTTAATTTCTTTGAACTCATATTCATGTCCATAAATAGCATCAGCTAATACTGCTTTTCCATCTTTTACAATATGCTTTGTTACCTTGTCATCTCCAACTTTTCTAGAATAATAAGTACCATCATCAATATCTAAAACAATCTGTTTGTTTTCATCTGTTTTTACCGTCTTGATGATTTTAGTAAAATCTTCTTTTTTAGAGATTTCATACTCTTCATCTTTTTCTTCTCCAGTAATCATCAATTGACCACTTGCTAAAGTAGTAACATAAGAATCAATTGTCTTATCATATACTTCAAAAATTGCTCCATTCAAGAAATGATCGTGATGATCCTTATCCACTTTATTGACATCCAATTCTAAACGGCGTTTTTCATTATAAAGATCCATTGAAACTGTTACAGTAGATTTAGTTGTATCTGCATCATAATCGAAAGTAAAGTCATGCTTTTCTTCATCCAATTTGAAGCCTACATTTGTTTCCAATTCCTTAACATAGTATTCGCCTGTTGGAAGATCCAACTGTTCAATGTTCTTACCATCTTCATCAATTGTTAATGTTCCAACCAATCCATCTGCAGGAATAATAACTTTGTCATTTAAAGTAATATCATTTTTAGAATATACACCAAAGACAACATCTTTATATGCATCTTTATCTTCATCTTCAAATGTTTTAATAATCTGCAAATCTAATTTTTGCCTTTCATTGACATAAGCTTGTTTGATTTCAACTACATCAATCATCTGACCTGCATATTCAATATCGAAATCATATGTGTTTTCATCTAACACAAAACCAGTTTGTGTTGCTGTTTCTTTAATAGAATACTTACCTAATTGAAGTAAAGCTGAAGTTGTTACACCATCCCCTGTTGTAAATGTATCAACTACATCTCCTTTGTGGAACCATACAGTTCCTTCTGGAGTTACAATATCTTCACGTGCTGTAATTTCATAAGTGACACCAGATAAATATTGTTCTTTGTATTCAGGAGTATATAAAGTTCCATAATCTGTTTCAGATTCTTTTGTTCCTGACAACATCTCACCTGTCTTTTCCACATAGACCTGGCCTTTTTGTGTTTTATTGTCAAAATTCATAAAGATTTCTGTACTAGATCCATCCACATTGATTGGGATTTCTGTATCTTTTAATACATAGCCATGAGGTGCTTTTATCTCCACTAATTTATATTCACCATACTTTAATGGAGCAGGTAAATGTACAGATCCATCTTCATCCGTTTTAAATACTTCTGTAGTTTCTTTTTTTGGATATGTTACTTCCTGTGTTACATAATTGCCGTCTGCATCTTTGATTTTAAATTCTACTCCAGCTGCCGGAATGCGTTTTCCAGTTTCACTGTCCGTTTTGTAGATAGTCAATTCAGCTTTGATCGTATCATTGTAGATGTTATAGAAATATGTCTTCTCATTTTGATCAATCTTTACTTCAAAAGGTTTTAAAGTATCATAGCCAGTTGTTTCATGTTCTTTTACAATATATGTTCCATAAGGAAGATAATCACTAATAGCTCGACCATCTTCATCCGTAATCAATGTTGATACGACTTTACCTGTCGATTTTAAAATAATATCAAATTTAAATCCTTCACCAGGCTTTTGAACATTGCTTTGGAATAATCCATATTTCTCTTTATCAATCGTTTTCGCAATCTCAATGCGACCCTTAATAACCTGATCTTTAACTGTTGTATAGAATGTACTAGGTGTGTTATCACCTGAATATTTAAGTTCTACTGTATTACAAGAACTGTTAGCTAAATATCCTTCAGGAGAAGTAACCTCACATACATTCAAAGTTTTTCCCACTGGATATTTTTTTGATTTTGCCTTTGATCCATTTGTTGTGATGGTTTCAAGTACATTTCCACTTGTATCTTTAATCGCAAATGTAGCTCCATTGAAAGTAGCATCTCCTTGAGTCTTAGTACCTGTTTGAGAATCCTGTTTTTCAACTTCAATATCTGCATACATCAAATCGAAATTTAATTTGAAGTTTGGAGAAGGATCTCGCCTTGAGGCTAAATAAATAACTCTTTGATATCCACCTGATCCATAGATAACATTTACATCTCGTGCTGTAAAATTACGTGAAAAAGTAATACTCTTATCATAATTTTCAGATGTGATAGCTACTGTTAGATTGTTTCCATTTACAGAAGCACGAATTCCATTTGAGTTTGTGATTGAATAGTTTGCTAAAGTACCCTTCGTATCCGTTAATGTCACCGGTGTATTTAATCCCATTTTAATCGTTTGATTATTGAATGAAGGTCTACCCTGAGGCTGAGTACGTAAATTGTTAATGACTGCAACCTCATTTGAAATATCATAAACGGTTGTTCCATCTGTATAGTAAGGCTGATACCAAGTTCCAGTCACTGCCTGCCAAATCATAACCTGAGTTGCGACATAGTATTTTTCTGTTTGATGACCAGAATAGCCGTATCCATAATAATTGATTTCCCAGATATTTTGACGAGTTTGTTCAGATAATTCATCCCATTTTGCAGTATCCTGATGATAATCCAAGCCTTCTGTAAAAAGCTGCATAGGCTCAATACAGAATACTGTCTTATCCCCAACATACAATTGCTGTACATAATCAAATCCATACTGATTGGCAATATGGATCATTGCATAAATACTGCCTGTTCCTGTTGTATCCGTTAATGAGATTCCATCAGACTGAGGCATCAAATCAGGAAATACATCTTCTGCATTTCCAAGTTCTACAATCGTATCTAAATCATTTTCATCTGTAGTCGTTTCTTCAGCATGTACCGGTAAAGTATTCATCAACGAATTGAGAATAACTAATGCTGTTAGAAAGAATTTACTACCTTTCTTCAATATGTTTTTCATATTCTTTTTCCTTTCCTTTAGGTTGTTGCAACAAAAAAAGCGAGAATTTTTCCTCGCTAAAATAATGTATTTCATTTAGATTAATTTTTTTGATATCAAGTGATAAATATCTTTATGATCATAAGATAAGATTTCTTCATTTCCATTGTTTAAATGAAATATTATTCATTCAATACTCTCCTTCTAAAATTAAAAGGCGATTACTCGCCTTTTAAGATGTTTAGCAGTTTTCTCTGCACTGGAACAAATTTTAGGTCTTTGTTCCGACCAATGGCATGGGTTTATAGTCTCCATACCGACTCTTCAGTTATAATATATCCTTTTTACTAATAGGATACAAATTAAATGATTTTTTCTCATAGACATTTTTTATTGAATCAAACTTCCATTGCTCCAAAGGTTCAATCCGTAATAGGCAATACTATGATCATTTCGATATACAGGCTGCACTGAATAATTTGTTATTTCGGCATTTCCAATGTGCATCACATCATTCAAATAGTATTCACCTGCTGATTCTGCTTCAGGCATAGAACCATACGTTGCATAATAGAAGTTACTATCTAAAATCACATCACAGGAAACATTTTGATCAACTCCTCCTGGACATGCATAACTTGGTTGTACTGTTTCTGGTGCAGGTGTTGGTTCAACAACAGTTTCTTCTTTTGAGGTGGTTTGTTGCACTGAATCATTCGTAGTTGAAGAATTGTTATTACCAGAATCAATTACTTTTGTATCAGATTTCTCACTACTCTTTGAAGTATCATTACTTTGAGTATCTTGTTTTTTTGTGCCAGAAGAAACGCCCTCTTTTTTTAAATTATTTTTATTGGTTGTATTTTCTTCCTTAACCTGAATTTCATTTGTTTTTGATTCCTCTTTGTCAACATCTTCATGTTTACTAGCTTTAAATTTTTTCTTTTCAACACTCCTTGTTTCCTTAGAAGACTTTTCCACAGTGGGAACAGAAATATCTTGATCTGATCTAAATGCTACTCCTGCTCCAATCATCATCACAGTACTAACCACTGAAATAATTAACTTCTTCATTTGATTTACCTCCATTTGTATTTCTTAATAACATCTCTTTATTTAAAAATACTCAATATAAATTTTATTTACCAACATACAAATATTAATTCTATCTATATAACAAACATTTTTTCTTTTTCGGTAGGTAATAAGATTCTTTCGGTAGGTAGGAGGGGTTTTAGGGGAGGTAAAAGTCACACCTCACCACGCAAAGACAAACTGCCCCTCCAACAGTTTGGAACAATCACAAGTACAAATAAAGCAATTTCTACATTCAATTATCGCTCTTGTTCTCGTGATTTTTTCTTTGCCCAGTTTTCCAGCAAGTGGATCATCAAATCCTTCTTCTTGCCTGGTGTGTAATCCTTGGGAAAATATTTATCAATTTCCTTCATTTGAAAAGATAGTTTCTCTCTCTGATTTGGTTTTTCCTCAGAAAGCGTATCTTCAATAAAGTCTGCAGTAAGCTCACCATCATGACTTAATCTCTTGAATTCCTGACATTGAGCTAATGATGGAGTTCTTTGATTTTCAATGATTGCATTCACCAAATCAAATTGTTCTGATTCTGTTAAATATGACAATTCAACGGCTGGATTAAATGCAATTTTTATCTCATTCTCATTTCGTCCATCCACCATTTCCTGCAATGGTTCAATAAGATAGGTTAAACGAATAAATCTTTGAATCTGTTTTCTACTTTCACCAACATTATCTGCCAGTATATCAATGGACTTGTGGCCAACTTGACCACAAGTTGTCTTCTTATATTCAACACCTAATTCGTCATCTGGAATTTCTTCAATTCGTTTTCCTTGATGTTTCATGGCTTCTAAACGCATCTTATAGGCATAACCTCTTTCACTAGGATAAATGTTTTCACGCTGAATATTTGAATCAACCATCAGAATCGTTGCCTGGTCATCATCCAAATCTCGTATGATAACATTCATTTCGGTTCTTCCTAGCTGCGACATGGCAAATTTACGCCTGTGACCAGATATCATTTCATAAGTTCCATCTGGTTTAGGTCGTACAAGTGCAGGCAACAGCATATCGTTTTCTTTGATTGAATCAATCAGCTTCGCCATATCTTCATCCATAGTTACATGAAATGGGTGACCTTCAAAATCTTTAATTTTGTTTATAGGGATTGTCATTACCTTTTCGGTATTAGCTTCCTGTCTTTCTTCTTCTGTAGAAAATAAGGAGTCATAGCTTGGCAATCCTAAGTCTAATTTTGGCAAGTTTGCCACCTCCTTTTAAAATAAAGTGAGTTGTATATTCTTTTTTAATACATGATGATTCCATTCTTCAATTGCTTGATCTGATGTTGGCTCAGTTTTCGTTCTTTTAGAACATAATGTACAGATAACATACTGGCCATAATAGCCATTAATTCTTTTACTGTTCCAATCAATTACTAAATGAGCAGTTGAATGACAAAATGGACATCGTTTGATTCTAGGCATCCAGCAATCTAAAAGATTCTACAACCACATTTGTGGAATAATTCTTTTTACCATTTTTCTCATATGAGTTTGTTCGGATATTTCCTTCAATGTGATAAGCTGTATCCTTTTCTCCTTTTCTACAGATGGCATTCGCAATTTCTCCAAATGCGATACAGTTAATATAATCTGAATATGAATTAATACCATCTCTTGTACAAATTAAGCAAAATTTCACAAAAGAATTGCCCTTATCATTTTTAGAAACTTCAATATCTCTTGAGAGTTTTCCATTCAATAAAACATAATTGTTTGTCATTTTCTTTTTCTCCTATCTATTTAATTCTTCTTTGTGCTTTACTTTTTGATTGTTGATTAATTCCTTTGTAAGATTTGCATAAGCTAAAGCTACTTTAGAGTCTTTGGCATACGCATAGATACTCTTACCGGAAATACTTGCTTCACTCGCCTTCGTTGCTTTTGGAATGATTGTATCAAACACACGAATATTCTTTCCGAAACTTTCTCGAATCGTTTCGATTGTACTCTTTGTTAGATTCGTGTTTAAATCCGCAAGTGTCATCACAATACCGGTGATTTTTAGATTACTATTAATCTTACGTTGAACTTTTCCTACCGTCTGTAATAACTTAGTCATTCCTTTTGCTGGAAGATACTGCGTCTGTACTGGTATCAGTACTTCATCAGCAGCTGATAAAGCATTTACAGTTAACATTCCTAAAGATGGTGGACAATCAATAAAGATGTAGTCGTATTGATTTCTCAATGGCTCAATACAATTACTTAAAGTCTGTTCTCTGTTAATTACACTCACTAGACGCATTTCAAAATCAGCTAATTCAATATTTGCCGGAATTAAATCCACATGTTCTTCATGATGTAAAATCAACGATTCATAATTAATATCATTGTCATTGATATAATCATCAAGCATAGATGAAACAGAGTGTTCCAATGAATCATTGTTTTTCCAACCAAGACAGCTTGTAAGATCGCCCTGAGGATCAAAATCCACAATCAATACATTGCATCCATTTCGAGCCAAACCAATGGCCACATTCTCTGTAGTTGTAGTTTTGCCTACACCACCTTTTTGATTTGTGACTGCGATTACTTTACATTTTGGCATAATAAAAACTCCTTTCTCATATACCAGGATTTCCTGGCTATGTAAAAGGAGTTTGCTCATATTGTCTTGTTTTATGCTTCTACACGCTTATGTTTGGCCACTCATCAAGTGTTCTTAAAAGATGCACATTAGCTGAGAGCCTATTTTTATTAGCTGGAAGCAGTCAAAATATTTGAATCAAGCTAATTTCTATTGTCTGAGAAAGCAGTAAAAATCATCCAATTTCTGATAAGAAAAAAGCGACAAAATCAACAGACTCTATCGCTTAGTTACATGGATTACAAAGTATTAAAAACCCTTTGTTTAATAAATAAATGGTGCCCCCGAAAGGAGTCGAACCTTCGACCTGCGGTTTAGGAAACCGACGCTCTATCCACTGAGCTACGGAGGCATATTTTCTATTCAATTTTTACAGTTCTAGCCAATCATTTTTAACTCTTAGGAGGCGAATGCTCTATCCAACTGAGCTACTGGGACATATCATGATTTTAACACAATTCTGTAAAATCAACGATTGTTTTTACATGGTTTTTTTCAAACACCTTTTGATTGTTTGGATTTACTAAACCAATACACTCAATATTTAATGATCGAGCTGTATTGATCGCATACATCGAATCCTCAAATACAATCGCACTTTCTGCAGTTGTATTTAAATCCTTCAATACATATTTATAGATATCCACTTCTCTTTTTGACATCTTCAATTCATCTGCTGAATATACATTCTCCATATATTCCAACATACCAAGTCGATCTAACACTTTTTCAGATAATGCTCTTGTGTTTGATGTCAATACAGCCATCTTTTTATTTTCTGAAGCACACTTCTTTATATAATCCAAAGCACCCTTCTTTGCCTCAATATGATACGCATATTGATTCAAGATATCTTCATTTACTTCATTGAACATCCAAGCCTCATCTTGTTTAGTATGAAATCTTTCTTTAATGTATGTTAAAACTTCCGAAAATTTCATTGTAAAAAAGATTTGACGAGCCTCTTCCATACTCATATACAAATCCATCTTTTTAAATAAACGAATGATGGCATCTTCCCATACGTGCATCGATTCAATTAATGTATCATCTAAATCAAAAAGTATTGTTTCCATATTTCACCTAAATGGCGCGCCTGACAGGGCTCGAACCTGCAACCGCCAGAATCGGAATCTGATACTCTATCCAGTTGAGCTACAGGCGCACTACCTAATAATTATAGCCTAAATTAGTTTCATAATCCATTAAAATGTGGTATAAAAGTTAAGGTATATTTTAGGAGGAGAATATTTTTCATGGCAAAACGAATTATTCAAGTTGAAGAAAAAGTACCCGCAAATCTGCTGATACCATTAAGTATTCAACACATGTTCGCAATGTTTGGAGCCAGTGTATTAGTACCATTCTTATTCGGTATTAACCCAGCTATCGTACTATTCATGAATGGTATCGGAACATTGTTGTTTATTTTTATCACAAAAGGAAAAGCACCAGCCTATTTAGGAAGTAGCTTCGCCTTCATTGCTCCCGCAAATATCATTATCGCAAAATTTGGATATCCATACGCATGTGGTGGATTTGTTGCGGTAGGTTTTTGCGGATGTTTATTGGCAATGATCATCAAGAAATTTGGAACAAAATGGATTGATATCGTACTACCATCTGCCGCAATGGGACCCGTTGTTGCATTAATTGGTCTAGAATTATCTTCATCGGCTGCAAATACAGCTGGAATTCTAGGAGATAACATTGACCCTAAAAACGTGATTGTTTTTGCGGTTACACTTGGCATGGCCGTAATTGGAAGTGTATGCTTCAAAAAATTCTTAAGCGTCATCCCAATCTTGATTGCCGTAGTTACAGGATATTTAACTGCTGTTGCCGTAGGTATTGTTGACTTTACTCCAGTCCTTCAGGCAAGCTTTATCTCAATTCCAAACTTTCAAGCACCAAAATTCAGCATGGATGCCATTCTAATGATGCTTCCCGTATTATTAGTTATCGCATCAGAACACATTGGTCACCAAATCGTTACAGGTGAAGTTGTAGGAAGAAACTTAATTGAAGATCCAGGACTACACCGCTCTTTATTTGCTGATAACTTTTCAACAATGATTTCAGGTTTAATTGGATCTGTTCCAACTACAACTTACGGAGAAAACATTGGAGTTATGGCGATTACTGGCGTATACAGCGTACAAGTTATTGCTGGAGCTGCCATCCTATCCATCATCTGTTCATTCATTGGTCCATTATCTGCATTGATTCAAACAATCCCAAATCCAGTTATCGGTGGAATTAGCTTCTTACTATACGGTATGATTGGTACAAGTGGATTAAGAATTCTAGTCGACCAAAAAGTTGATTATGGAAAAAGCGTAAACATGATCTTAACATCCGTTGTATTTGTTGTTGGACTTAGCGGAGTAACAATTCACTTAGGAAATATTTCCTTATCAGGAATGGTACTTGCTTGTATCACCGGAATGATCATGTCCTTACTATTCTATATCTTTGAAAAATTCCATTTATTAAATGAAGAAGCATAAACTAAAAATTGTCATCATTCACGATGACAATTTTTTTAGTGCTTTGCATCATAATAAATTGATGCTTTTACTTTTTCTGTATGTTCTTTACCACAAAGCTTTTCTAGAATCGCAAACGCAAACTCAATACTTGCTGCTGCACTTACACCCGTAATGATGTTTCCATCTGTAACGGCATATTCATATTGGTATTCACCACCAAAATCTTCATCCATATCTTTAAAACAAGTATATTTCTTACCTTTTAAGATACCCTCATGACCTAAGATTGTTGGAGAAGCACAAATAGCTGCCAATACCTTATTTTCGGCAAACTCATGAGCTAATTTTAATACTTCTTCATTTTTTTCTAACTTTTGATAATGTGGACCACCAGGTAAAACTAAACAATCCACATTGCTAAAGTCATATGTGTTCATTGGAAACACACTCGAATAGGTTATGCCAAAACGACCCGTAACCTGTTCTTCATTGTTGACACCAATCATATCCACATCAAGTCCACCACGTCTAAGTAGAGCAATTGGACCCATCGCTTCTAATTCTTCAAAACCATTTTCTAATAACACTGCTACTTTCATGTTCGTCACCTCTTTAGATTTAGTATACAACAGACTATAATAATTGTGAAAGGTTGTGATTATATGAAAGAAACAAAAACAGAAGCCATCTCATCGGCAATTCTATGCATTTTATCTGGCTTAGTCTTATGCATATTTAACGTCTCCATATTAACAACAATTACGCGAGTTATTGGATGTATCTTTTTAGTCATTGCGATTCTATTTCTTTATACATATTTCAAGAAAAGAAATAGTACAACACTAACAACACTTATATTAAGTATATTCCTATTATCTGCAGGCTTATATATGAGTTTAGACCCTAAGAAATTTATCAGTATTTTACCTATGCTTGTAGGAATTCTATTGATTATTAATTCCCTATCCCATTTTCAAAAAGTATTACTCTTAAAAGACAATGGATTTGAACAATGGAAAGTCAATCTTGCAGGAGCTATATTCATTCTAGTCATTGGTGTTGTATTACTTATGAAACCCATTCAATCCTTAGACTTTATTTTCTCTTTAACCGGATCTTTCCTTATACTAAATGGAATCCTTATCTTTTTGGATCAATATTTCATACAAAAAACGAATTTATAAATCGAAGCACACCCTGCTCATTATTCGCATAGTCGCTAATATATTTAGCGGCTTTTTTTGCCTGTGCACTCCCATTTTTCATCGCAACTCCATATCCACAAGACGCCAACAAATCCACATCATTTCCATGATTCCCAAATGCCATTACATCAAAGATTGATACCTGCTTCTTTTGACATATATATCGAATGGCTTCAAGCTTACCCACATCCTTTTTACATAGTTCTGTTCCAAATTTTCCAACATCATAAAACCGATATTCTAAATACATTTTTTTAAATTTTTCAATTTGAAAACCTACAAAACAAGCCTTATCATACAATGCTTCATTTGATACAACATCCTATTCAAATTTCGTTTTTTGTAATGATTTTATATAATGTAAATCCAAAGGAATAAGTGAAAATATCTTTTTGACTACATCCAAAAAAGAAACACCAAACATTGTATATCCACCATTTTGCCAAACATAGCTCACTAAATGATGCTTCTTAGCTTCTTTTACTTCATCCTTGGATAGACGTGAAAAACGCCTTATCTCTCCATCTAAAAAATCATGTATTTCTAAACCGTTTGAACTAATCACAAAACCATTGTATTCTCTTAATTTTATTTTTTCGATAACCTCACCTAATTCTTCATAGAACCTTCCAGTCACAATGCCAACTACAATACCCTTTTGTTCAAAATCAATTATTTTATGAACTGTATCTTTATCAATATGTTTATGCTTATCATACAAAGTTCCATCTAAATCAAAAGCAATAATTTTAACCATTTTTACCTCTTTGCTAGAAAACCTACTAAATATATATTATTATAATAGAAAGAAAAGGGGAATAAAAATGAAAATATCAACTAAAGGACGCTATGCCCTTCGCTTACTTATAGATTTAGCTCAACATAATGATTCAGGCTTTATAACACTAAAAGACATTGCCGCAAGACAAAATATCTCCAAAAAATATTTGGAACAAATCGTACCCATTCTTACCAAGAGCCAAATGGTTCAATCCAATCGTGGTTTTCAAGGTGGATACAAACTTTCTAAAAGTCCAGATCAAATCTGTGTATATGATGTATTGGTCGCAACCGAAGGAAATTTATCTTGCGTTGCCTGCCTAGATTCAGATGTAAATACATGTCCTAGAAAAGAAGATTGTGCAACACTTTATATTTATGAAGGATTAAATCAAGTGATTAAAACCTATTTAAAAGGAATCACACTCCAAGACATTTTAAGTCACGAACAAAGCTTTGATTATATAATCTAAGCTTTTCTTTTACTTTTTTTAAAGATAATATTACAATAATGGATAGGAAATGAGGTAAATTTATTATGAAAACTGAAACAAAATGTTTACATGCTGGATACGAGCCAAAAAATGGTGAGCCAAGAGAAGTTCCAATTTATCAAAGTACAACTTTTAAATATGATTCAAGTCTTCAAATGGGAAGATTATTCGACTTAGAAGACAGTGGATATTTCTATTCACGCCTTCAAAACCCAACAAATGATATTGTCGCTAGTAAAATTGCTGCATTAGAAGGTGGTATTGCTGCTATGCTTACATCAAGTGGACAAGCTGCCAACTTCTTTGCGGTATTCAACATTTGCGAAGCTGGAGATCACCTAATTGCTTCAAGTGCTATCTATGGTGGAACATACAACCTATTTGGTGTAACAATGAAGAAAATGGGTATTGATTGTACATTTGTTGACCCAGAAATCAGTGAAGAAGATCTTCAAAAAGAATTCAAGCCTAACACAAAATGTGTCTTTGGAGAAACCATCACAAATCCAACTGTACGTATTTTTGATATTGAAAAATTTGCGAAAGTTGCACATGCGAATGGAGTTCCATTAATTATCGATAACACATTTGCTACACCAATTATGTGTCAACCAATCCAATGGGGAGCTGATATTGTTACTCACTCTACCACAAAATATATGGATGGACATGCATCTTGTGTAGGTGGAGCTATTGTAGATAGTGGTAATTTCAACTGGCTAGAACACGCCGATAAATATCCAGGACTAACTACACCCGATGAATCGTATCATGGTATTGTTTATGCTGAAAAATTTGGTAAATTAGCTTATATCACAAAAGCTACAAGCCAATTGATGCGTGATTTAGGATCAATCCAAGCGCCTCAAAATGCATACTATCTTAACTTAGGATTAGAATCATTAGCCGTTCGTATGAAGGCACATTGTGCAAATGCACTAGCTGTAGCTAAATACTTAGAAGCCAATGAAGATGTTGCATGGGTAAAATATGCAGATCTTGAAAGTGACCCTCATCATGAATTAGCTAAAAAATATTGTCCAAACGGAACTTGTGGTGTATTGTCATTTGGATTAAAAGCCGATCGTGATCAAACTGAAAAATTCATGGACAGCTTAAAACTTGCTTCTATTGTAACCCATGTTGCCGACGCCAAAACTTGTCTATTACACCCAGCAAGTCACACACACCGTCAAATGAGTGAAGAACAATTAAAAGAAGCTGGTGTTGCTCCAGATTTAATTCGTTTCTCTGTAGGTCTTGAAGATGCACAAGACATTATCAACGATTTACAACAAGCACTAGACGCAATGAAAGCATAGTCTTTTACAGAATGGAATTTTCCATTCTGTTTTTTTTCGAGTATAATAAAGTGTATACAAAAAAAGGAGTTGTTTATATATGCCAATCAACATACCCGATGCATTGCCCGCAAAAGACATATTAGAAAGTGAAAAAATCTTTGCGATTGAAGATAAAAGTGCACATAGACAAAGAATTCGACCATTAAAAATCGTGATTTTAAATCTAATGCCCAAAAAAATAGAAACGGAAACACAAATCTTACGTTTAATTTCAAAAAGTGCACTACAAGTTGATATTGATTTTATGATGGTCAAAAATCATGTTTCTAAAAATACAAGCCAAGATCATTTAGTTAAATTCTACACATACTTTGAAAAATTAAAAAATAATTATTACGATGGAATGATCATTACAGGAGCTCCAGTAGAACATCTTGAATACGAAGATGTTGATTATTGGAATGAACTTGAAGAAATCATGGAATGGTCTAAGACTCACGTCTATTCTACATTACATATTTGTTGGGGAGCACAAGCTGGACTTTATTATCATTATGGAGTTCAAAAGCATATCTTGCCAGAAAAAGTATTTGGCATCTTCCCAGAACAATTAGTCGATGAATATGACTTTTTAACGAATGGCTTTGATGAAATCCACTATACACCTCACTCTAGACATACGGCAATCGATGAAGATGCCGTCAAAAAAGTGAAATGCTTATCCATACTATCTAAAAACGATGAAATTGGATCAAACATCATTGTCACAAAGGACTATCGTCAAATCTTTATTCTTGGCCATTTAGAATATGGAAAAGAAACATTAAAAGATGAGTATTTTAGAGATTTAAAAGCCAATAAACCCATCCATATTCCATTCAATTATTTTCCCGATGATAATCCAGAAAAAGAACCAATCTTAAAATGGAGAAGCCATGCCAATCTTCTATATCGCAACTGGCTAAACTATGTATATCAATTGACGCCATTTGAAATTGAAGAAATTGGAAAAATAAAAGAACCCATTGGTACGGGTTCTAGAGAAGATCATGGCTATGCCAAGACTTTTACGAAGTAATTTTTTACTTCGTATTTTTTTATTATTCCGCAAACATTGGAGTAGATAAATAACGCTCACCTGTATCTGGTAACAATACGACGATTGTTTTCCCTTTGTTTTCGGGACGTTTTGCGATTTGAATAGCGGCATATGTAGCAGCACCACTTGAAATACCCACTAGCATACCTTCATTATGTGCAATTAAACGACCTGTTTCATAAGCCTGTTCATTTGTGACTGTAAAGACTTCATCATATACACTTGTATCCAAAGTATTCGGAACAAAACCAGCACCAATACCTTGAATACCATGAGGACCTGCATGACCTTCAGACAATACTGGACTTGTTGCAGGTTCAACCGCAACCACTTTCACATTTGGATTTTGATCCTTCAAATATTTACCTGTACCACTTACAGTACCACCCGTTCCAACACCGGCAACAAAAATATCAACTTTCCCCTCTGTATCCTTCCAAATTTCTGGACCTGTTGATTCATAATGGGCCTGAGGATTTGATGGATTTTCAAATTGACTTGGAATAAAACTGTTTGGTGTAGCAGCTGCCAATTCCTGAGCTTTTGCGATAGCCCCCTTCATACCTGCTTTGCCATCTGTTAAAACAACTTTTGCGCCATACGCCTTCAATAAGTTACGACGCTCTACACTCATTGTTTCAGGCATTGTCATAATAGCCTTATACCCCTTAGCTGCTGCAACAGACGCAATACCAATACCCGTATTTCCACTTGTTGGCTCAATCAATGTAGCTCCTGGCTTAATCAACCCTTTTTTCTCAGCATCTTCAATCATTTTCTTTGCGATACGATCCTTTACACTTCCAGCCGGATTAAAAAATTCTACTTTCGCAACAACACTAGCATCTAATCCTTCTTTTTCTTCAATATGTGTTAATTCTACTAATGGTGTATTTCCAATTAAATCTGAAATTGCTTTATATACTGTCATTTTCTTTTCCTCCTATTAAACAAATTCAATATAATTCATTTAAAGAGCTACAACATCGTTTCATAATTAGTACCTCCGCTTATTATTCCTAGTAACTTTATAGGCATTATAGGAGTTTGTTTTTCCAAAGTCAACAAAAAAGTGATGGTTTTTTCATCACTAATCCAATAACTCTAACTGATACTCCATTAAACACTCATTGGTTTCATATACACTCTTATGATTTTCAATGCAATAAATCAATAAGGCATCTCTTTTTACTTTTGGATACAACATCCCATTATTTGATAACGACAATAAGTTGTTTGTCATACGTAAATCTAAGCCTAATCCTAAACTTAACTGAATCACCTTATCTTTATTAGGAACCTTTGATCCATCAAAAATCTGATATCCATAATTTCTTTGAATTGTCGTCTTCGATAATACTTGTGCCTTAGATATATGCTTAGCATCAATGATATGATTTAAATACTCTGAAAAAGTTAAATTATCTAGACTTTCCATTAAAGTATTTAAACCATCACTCTTTGTTTCTTGAATTGTT
>OLNS01001511.1_pt1 | contig 17483 bp, 19 predicted proteins | sample 1673031 | NCBI WGS metagenome assembly OLNS01 (sample SAMEA3136748, study PRJEB25190) | human gut metagenome | biome: human gut; feature: human-associated habitat; material: faeces | place: Austria | collected 2013
GCCTTGCAGCTTGTCACAACGTTCCTTGACACTTCTCAGTCCTAGTATCTCCCTGTTTGATCCGTGCAAACAGAGCATCTTTTTCCTCTTCTTTCAAAATGGGGAGTTTTGCGGTGTTGACGCCGCAGATTTCTACTTTATAAGAAGCCATGCTGTTTATCCTCCGGAATTTTATCTTTACCATAAAGAGCATGCTTCAAAAGGATGAATTTTATTCAGAAATTAACTTTTTTTCCAATGGGTTTCGTGCTAAAATAAAAAGGTATCAAAAATCAGAACAGAGTGTGGTGCAGTGATGATGAAAGACATGATCGATAAGAGAAATGAACGGGAACGTATCGCAAGAAGTATTATCAAGTACTGGAATGTGAACTATATTCCGAGAACGCAGGCTGATTCCGGGATGCAGAAGCAGACTGCGGAGGCAGAAAATGCGCAAGACCAGACTATGGATCCAAATATGCAGGAAGACTACAATAAGGCAACGAACGCATATTCGGGTAAATATGGTCAGGAGAAAGACTTAGACGAAGTGACGAAAGATCAGATTGACAAGATCCTCCATGAGAAGGCGGAACATATTCACCAGTTGTTTGAAAATGGGGGAGTAGAGTAACCATTTCCTGTTATTCTGCATATGATATCACAAGGAAAATGGCAGAGGAATCAAGATGTCTGAGATCATACTTCGCAAATACCATGGAGTTGGCAATGATTATCTGATCTTTGATCCGAAGAAAAATGATGTAGTTTTAAATGAGAGATTGATAAGGCAGCTTTGTAGACGCAATATTGGTGTCGGTGCAGATGGAATTTTGTACGGACCGGTTATGGAAGATAAAAAAATTAAAGTACGAATTTTTAATCCGGATGGAAGTGAAGCTGAAAAAATCGCAAAGGGTCTGGGCTATGAATATGAATTAAGTCCCACCTGGTATGAAGACTACAAAAGTGATGAATTCACTATTTTTCAAGCCTTCTCCGTCCTTCGGGCAAAACGTTTATCCAACGAAGAACTCTTTTATTACCAACGGATGCAGTACCTCCGCTACATCCCTCACTACAAGAAAGAAGTGCTAGCTAATCGTGCTCAGTTCAATATTACGGATACCTTGATCAAAGTCCTAAAAGGTGGCTTCCTCAAGCTAGAAAGCCCCTATGGATCTTCTTTTGTGACAATTCTTCCTGTAGGTAAATTTCCTGTTCAATTCAACGGTTTTCATCTTGGCGAATTTATCCAACGCTTGAACTTTCCTGTTGAACTACGAATCAAAGCAGAATTCATTGATACCAGTAAGATCAAAGGTCGAATGGGACGATCAAATACACGTTACAGAAACATCATGGAAGAGGCAGAAAATACCGATACTGTCCAACAAGACGAGATCATCATGGGATCCATCTCCCTAAAAGACTTAATGAAGAAAGTCGGAAACAAGGAAGATATCATCGAATATGGAGCCTATCTGATTGTCTCTGCTTCTAGTGTGAACCAACTCCGTCAAAGACGGCAAGTGGTTTTGAACTACTTTGATGATATGGGAGTCGAAATTAGTGAAGCCTCTCAAGACGGACCTTATCTCTTTCAAGCGCTACTCTATGGAGAAAATCTTCAAAAGAAAACTCGCACCTGGACACATATGGTCACAGCTCGTGGATTTTCAGAACTCATGCCCTTCACCAATACCTCTTCTGGAAACCGTATCGGTTGGTATATCGGCCGAGTCGATAACTGGACAGGACGTTGGGACAATATTGCAAAAGCCATTGATTCCTCAAAGAACATTGTCCTCTATAATGCGACAGTCGGAAATAAGGAAGATATCGCTGGAAAGATTACCAAGAATCCTCATATCATTATTACGGGCGCAACAGGTCAAGGAAAATCCTTCCTTGCTCAGATCATCTTTTTAAGTGTAGCTTTGCAGAATGTTAAAACCCTTTATATTGACCCTAAACGTGAACTTAGAAATCATTACCAAGAAGTGATTAACTCTCCTGAATTTGCACGTCTCTATCCTGAACGCAAGAAACAGATTGAGAACTTTAACTTTGTAACACTGGATAGCTCACTACCATCCAACCACGGAGTCTTAGATCCTATTGTCGTTCTAGATAAAGAACAGGCTGTAGAGGTCGCAAAAAATATGCTTGAGTTTCTGCTACAAGCCGTAGATGATGTCACGATGGATCAAAAAACAGCGATCACAGAAGCTATTAATGCGATTGTAGAAAAACGAGTCGCTGGTGAGAAGGTCGGCTTTAAACACGTCCTAAAAGTGCTGAGAGACTCCACTTCCTCGGAAATTGCTTCGGTTGGTCGATATCTGACTTCAATTGTGACGAATTCTATCTTAGAACTAGCCTTTTCAGATGGGACTACTCAAGGGCTTAACTATGAATCACGGGTGACTATCCTAGAGGTCAATAACCTCAAATTACCAAAAGACGATTCCACAAAAATTTCAGATCATGAACGCAACTCTATTGCTCTCATGTTTGCGCTTGGAGCCTTCTGTACCCACTTTGGAGAACGAAATGAAAATGAAGATACCATTGAGTTCTTTGATGAAGCATGGATTCTTATGAAGTCGGCAGAAGGAAAAGCCGTTATCAAAAATATGCGTCGGATTGGACGCTCCAAAAATAATACCTTGGCACTGATCACTCAGTCTGTACATGATGCAGAAAATGACGATGATACAACGGGGTTCGGGACTATCTTTGCTTTCTATGAAAAGTCTGAACGTGAAGATATCTTAAAACACGTCAATCTCGAAGTCACTGAAAGCAATCTCGAATGGATTGATAATATGATCTCTGGCCAATGCCTGTACTATGACGTCTATGGCAATCTCAATATGATTTCCGTACACAACATCTTTGAAGATATTGATATGCTTCTAAAACCAATGAAAGCTACGGTATCATCAAGCCTTGAAAATAAATACGCTAGTTAGGAGGTGAACCCATGCAAGAAGCTTTTGACAAACTAAGAGGAGTCGATATCTTCTCTCTCAAGTCCTATATGGAGCCTACTGGGTTCGCTTCTTTTAACGGGGCTTGGGTACTGATTAATGAGCTTTTCGTCAACTTCTTCTTTTTCATTCTAAACGCAGTGGTGGGCTTCTTTTCTTTGCTGATTCGAATTCTTGAAAAGATTGATCTCTACTCCAACTACAAGAACTATGTATTTAATGGAGCGATGAATATCTGGAAAGGATTCATCGGTTCAAGTTCTGGCGGAGTCGCAAAACAATCACTCGTTTCAATGTTGCTTCTAATCCTAGCTTTCTATCTCTTTTATCAGTTTTTCTTTTCGAAAGGAGCTTTTTCAAGGACTCTACTTCATGTCTTTCTGGTACTCATCCTTGGCTTTGGTTATTTTGGGACAATTGCTGGAACTTCAGGTGGTCTGTATCTACTAGATACCATTAACCATGTTTCCCAAGATGTCACTAAAAATATCACGAATATCAAGGTGGAGTATGGTAATAATAAATCCATTAAAATTGGCGATTCCATGGCAGATAGCTATATTGCAGAAACTTCTTATAAAGCCTATGTCTTTGTCAATACAGGTCAAGAAAATGGGAAATATAAGAATAGCCAAGATGGGAAACAAGAGACTTTTGACGATAGTAAGGTATTAGGAACAGGCGATAAGAATGGAAACTTTAAAGCGGTTAAATCGAAAGATCGCAATAAATATCTAGATGAACTAGGAAATGGAGCCAATGATGATGGTGAAAAGAACCGTTGGGTTTCAGCTATGCCTGACTTCATCTTTACTCGCATGTTTTATGTCATCTTCAAAATCTGTGAAGCCTTCGTATTAGCGATACCGGTTATTTTGATTCAGATGTTAAACGTCATCGCGCAAACACTCGTCTTGATGATGATCCTGCTCTTTCCGATTGTGCTTTTGATGTCTTTTGTGCCAAGAATGCAGGATCTGATTTTTGGAGTTCTGAAAGTCATGTTTGGTGGGCTGCTTTTTCCAGCTATCACGAGTCTATTAACTCTTTTAGTTTTCTACATTGAAAAAATGATAGAAAACATTGTCATTACAGGTTTTGATGGCATCCTTAAAACACTTCCATCCTTGATCATCTTTGGCCTTGTCTTTAAACTACTCATTTCAGTTGTCTCAAAAGGACTCGTCTATTTCCTTCTATGGAAATACAAAGCTGAGTTGATCCAATTCATTCTAGGATCTAAAGCACGAATGGTTGCGAATGATATTGGAAACAAAGTTGAAAAAGGAGTCACAAAGACCAGAGAGGTGGCTTCACAAGTACCATCGAGAAGTCTTTCATCTGCTCAACACCTTGGAAACTTTGCCTTAGCAGGTGCTGGTTTCGGAGCTGGAATGGTGATGAATGCCAAGAGTCATTTCCAAAATGTTGGTTCTTTCTTTACCAATAAGGAATCAGAGCACCAACCTGATGAAGTGCTCCCAGCAGAAACACTTGAGACGCCAACAAGTCCAGATGCTCCAGAACCAAGCATTCCGAAAACAAAGCCAACGCTAGAAGGGGTTAACCCCGTTGAAGAAAAGACACCAATTCGTTCAATGGAATCCCCAATCACAGTGGAGCCAATACCAAGTTCAAACGAGGAATTTCAAACTCTTAAAGAAGAATGGATTTCTCCATTTAAACAGCTCCGCATTAATAGTATTGAGCACAAATTAGAGGAATATAAAGATCCTCAAGCCATGTATAAAGCCCAAGGATCGAATGCCTTCACTCGTGCTTATAGGAAAACCATGACACGAGATGATAAATTGAGAGCCAATATTGAACGAAGAGACCGATTAACAGAACGATTAAAACAACTCAGAGGAGAATGATATGAATACCAAAATACGCTCAAGAACTTCTTTTCCAAGAGTTCTTGAAGAAACTCTTTATCAGGCCTACCAAGAAGGAAAACGCTCAGTCGATTTCCTTCTTTTATTTCCAGTCACAGAACAAGAGCAAGACCAAATTATCTTACAGGCCAAGTCCTATTCAGTCGTTCTAGATGCTAAATGGCGTTTTGGGACTGTCTTGTTCACTGCTTATATAAGACATTAACTAGAAAGGAGATTCGATGAAAAAACTAAAATGGTTTCTATTAGCTGGTCTCATTCCTCTTTTTCTACCAGTCCTCATTATCATTATCCTTATGGGAGCTGTCGGAGGTGGTGGAACGAATGGCTCACCCCAATCCCAAAATGGAGTGACTTATGCGGATCACTGGTCAGATGGAGATCCCTATACTCACAACCTACTGGTTCATCGCTTCGGTATTACAGCAGAGCAATTAGATGGCTTTTTAGATACGTTAGGAATCTCCTATGATAAGAACCGAATTAATGGGAAAAAGCTCCTCGAATGGGAAGCTAAATCTAATCTTGATGTCCGTGGAATCGTTGCGATCGCACTGAATGAAAGTTCCCTTGGAACTGCTGGGGTAGCCACTAATCCTGGAGCCAATATGTTTGGTTTTGGAGCTTATGACTCCAATCCAGAATATGCCAGTAATTTTAATGATGAGATTGCTGTTGTCGGACTAACCCAACAAACTATCATTGGAAATAAAAACCAAACCTTCAAAATTCAAGATGATAAGGCTAAAAAGTTTGCGAATGGAACACTCAATCCAGCAACCGATGGCGGGGTCTATTTCACAGATACTACAGGATCGGGAAAAAGACGTGCCGAAACCATGCAAAAACTGGATACCTTCATTGATGAACATGGAGGAACACCAAAAGCTCCTGAACAAACTACAGGAAAAACTAGAGATGGTGGAGGAGTCACTTCAAATGATATACCAGTAGGTTACAGTCTGACAACAGCTATTGATACCACAGGATATATCACTAGTACCTATCCTTGGGGACAATGTACATGGTATGTCTTCAACCGTGGGAAACAAGTCGGAGTCAACTTTGATCCATTTATGGGAAATGGTGGACAATGGATGAATAAGCCAGGTTTCACAACAACCCATACACCAACAGAACACTCTGCTCTCTCATTTAGCCCTGGACAAGCTGGAGCTGATCCAATATACGGACACATTTCATTTGTGGAACAGGTCAAATCAGATGGTTCAATTCTTGTATCAGAGTGTAATGTAAAAGGGTTAGGAATCATTAGTTACCGTACTTTTGACGCAGAAACTGCCAAACAATTTACATACGTTATAGGACATTAGAAAGGAATAGATATAGATGATTCAAGTTGTAGATAAAAATGATTTAATGGAATTGATTGGATATTCTGAAACACAAGCTAGTAAATTAATACGAAAGGCTAAAAGCCAGCTTGTACAAGAAGGATTTGAATGGTATAAGAATAAACGTATTGGACGTGTACCGATTATTACAGTTGAATCCATTCTTGGTTTTCAAATACAATTAAAAAATGATATAATTGAGGAGAACCTTCAAAGCGCTGTCATGACTGAAGGAGAAAAATAGCATGGCGGTAATAAAACAGGACGATGGACTGTGGCTAGTTGATATTAGTGATGGTAAAAGTTCCTTAACTGGCAAACGTATACGACACCGCAAATCTAATTTTTTAACAAAAAAAGAAGCAGAGGAATATGAGGCTTATTACCGTATCCATAAGTTAAATCAGATACAGAATACAAAAAAACTCACCATTTCCTCTCTTTATGTAATGTTAAAAGAAGAAGATGAGCTTCGTGGAAATAAAAGAGGTACAATAGATACTCAGAACTCATACTATACCCAATATGTATCGCGATTCTTTGAAAATGCTGATATGTCTTCAGTTACCATTCAAGATGTAAAAAAATATCGAGATTGGTTAATTGAACAGCCTAGTGTAAAAGGTGGCACACTTACACCAACGCATATTAACCAACAAATGATTTTTGTTCATAAGTTGTTTGATATTGCTATTTCGAAAGGATTTAGACAAGATAATCCATGTGATGCTATTCGGAAACTTCCAGAAAAGCATAAAGAAATGTCTTATTATACTCCTGAACAATTCAAGGAGTTTGAATCTTATTTTGAAGAAAGTGAGTATCCTTTTAAACTTCTGTATCGTGTACTCATGTTTACGGGAATTCGTATGGGGGAGGCACTTGCCTTAACCTGGAGAGATGTTTTTCTTGACGAGGGATATATTAAAATCCGTAAGTCAGCCTATTATCGCAATGGAAAAACACATATTGGATCTGTAAAGACAACTCAATCAAATAGAGAAATCTACATCCATAAAGCTTTTGTGGATGAGTTGAAAACCTGGAAGTCAGTACAAAGTAAGAGGCTGTCTAAGCTAACTGATTCAACAGATGATTTGCAGATTTTCCAATTTTCAGGGGAACCTATGACTGCTCCAAATGTCTCTAACTTTAGAGCAGCATTCAAGAAAAGATTGCCAGAAGATTTCAAATTGATCCGAAACCATGATTTTAGGCATTCGCATGTAGCCTTTTTGATAAATCAGGGATTGAGGAGAGGAGAAGGAAAGGATTATATCTTTTTCACGCTGATGAAACGGCTAGGACATAGTTCTATCAATACAACAATAAATATCTACTCACATTTGTTCCCATCACAACAAAAAGAAGTCGCTAACGCATTTGACGATTTTTAGAAAAATGGGCAGAAGTGGGCAGTGAAAATTAAGCAATAGGGTCTAAACCCTTGATACGAAAGGAATCTAGAAAACATTATGATGAATATGCAGAATATGATGAAGCAAGCTCAAAAATTGCAAAAGCAAATGGAACAAAGCCAAGCGGAATTAGCCGCAACTCAATTTGTAGGGAAATCTGCTCAAGACTTGGTTGTTGCAACTCTTACAGGTGATAAGAAGGTTGTTTCTATCGATTTCAATGTTGCAGTGGTCGATCCTGAAGATACAGAAACGCTTTCTGATATGACCGTCCAAGCTATCAATGCTGCAATTGAAGAAATTGATGCTGCAACCAAGAAAAAACTAGGTGCTTTCGCAGGGAAATTGCCATTTTAAGCTAAGGAAGTTTTCATTAACTCAAAAGAGGCTGGGACAAAAGTCCAAGCCTCCGAAGGGGTTGGTGGAGAAGTTCTCTTGCTCTTCAAGGAGGGTACGGCCTTGATCAAATTCGAGGAATTGTTCGTAGACAAGAGCTGTCATGCGAGCGTCTTCTAAGCTATCGTGTGATTTTCCTGCGACTCCCAAAAATTCTGCAACAGTGTGGAGTTGGAGATTTTTAATGCCATGGAGATCAGATGGACGACGTTCGAAAGCCTCGTCAAAGACATCGACAGCGTACTGGTCTTCTAGATCCAAGCCATTTTCAAGCAGGATGGGTAGGTCGCTCTTTTTGGCATTGTATCCAATCAAGGGCCGGTCTCCAACGAAGGCCTTGAATTCGCCGAGGACCTGCTCTAGTTGTGGAGCATTTTGGATCTTGTCCTGGGTTATGCCAGTCAGGCCGTTAATAAAGCTTTTTAGAGGCTTATCGGTGTATACGTAGGAGGTCGTAGTGGTCGACTTCTTTACCGTCCGTAAAACGTACGGCAGACACCTGGATGATCTGATAGGCGCCTTCGTATTGGTTAAATTCGAGATCAAAGGCGATATAATCTTCTAATGCTTTCATGGGAAATCTCCTGTGGTAGAAAAGAAAAGGGACTGGTAGGATCCAGCCCCGGATTATCGACGGAAAACGCGTGCCCAGAAACCTTTGCTTTCTTGCTCTTGAACTTTTTCATTGGCTTGTTCGAGTTCAAGTTTCAAGGTATCGCGGTCGTTCATTGCTTGTAAAGTCAATTGTTGTTGTTGGTCCAATTGCTTGTCTTTTTCAGCAATTTGAACATCTTTCACGCGCAACTGTTCATCTTTCTTAGCGAGTTGCTCGTCTTTGGCTTTGAGTTGCTCGTAGAGACGGACGATTTCAGCATTTTTTTCATCTACCAAAATTTCCATCAATTCGCGTTGCTTCACATCATCGCTGACTGGCTCATCTTCAAAAATAGTTTTTTTGTAGATTTCTTCGAGCTTGATCAAGCCACTACGGGTTACAACGGTAACCCCTTTTTCGTTTTTTTGTGTATCTTCTGGAGCCAACGCCTTGACACGGTTATTGACCGCCTGGCGGCTGACTCCTAAAATTTCAGCAATTTCGCTGACAGTTTTTTCAATCGCCATAACTTCCTCTAATATCTTTTTCTATGAAATACTCTATTAGATAGTAACATAAGTAGGCTAAGCTGTCAAATGAAGCAAAGAAAGGCTAAGCCTTGATACCACGATTAGTGGGCCTCTGTCATTTCAGGAAGATGGAGGCTTGATTGTGCTAAGTCGATGGTGAGTTGGTAATCGGTTTGATCACGCACAGTGATTTCAAAGTCCGTTGTGTAAAGGACCAGGCGAAGGGTCGCTCCTTTTTCGAGCTTGTAGATGGTTGGTTGGAGTTCAAAGTCAAATTCCATCCACTCGCCTGGCGTTACGGCCTCAACTTCTAAGAGGTCATGCCGGTTTTGGAGGTTGAGATAACCTTTAGAAATCACTCGTTGGCCGGCTTCCTTAAATGGCAATTCAGTCAAGTTTTCTAGCATATGGTAGCGACCGTTATCCAGCGTACGGACCGATAAGACTGCAGGATAGGGTTGGAGGTATTTCTTGCTTCCAAGCTCTAAAAGTTGGGCTGAGAGAAGGCCTTTATTGGTGCTGGAGTGAAGTCGCAGGTGAAGGCGAGCTTTCCCGTTGAGGTGTAGGTCTTCTTCGATTGGAAGATCGATTGTCACCTGTTGGGCCTTGTCTTGGTAAAGATCGCTTAAGAAGGTCGGATAAGCCTTGCCATAGCGCTCGTAATCTTTTGTCTCGTAGCGGTTTTGGATGACTTTTTCACCATCTCCGAGTAGGAAGGTCCGCTGACTTGTTTGATTGCCAAAATCATCCAAGGAAGTCCAACTTTGTTCTCCTGTATTGTCCTGCCAAATGACAGTTGGCAACTCATAGCTTGAATCGTAGCCCAGCAATTTTTTAGAGAGAAGGGCATTCATGCTCTCACGGAAGTCAATGGACTGCCAGTTGTTGAGGTAGACATGGGCACCATTGTGGTAGAAGAGGTGTTTTTTGATGCTTGCTGGAAGGGCTTGGAACATGTTAAAAACGTGAAGTGGTTTGACGTTCCAGTCTTGGGAGCCATGGGTAAAGACCACCTCTGCTTGGACTCGGTCAGCATGTAGGAGATAATTGCGGTCGTGCCAGAATTGATTGTAGTCTCCAGAAGCTCGGTCCAGCTCTTTTTTGACACGATCAAGATCGGCTTGGTGGGCCGCATTGTGGTGTAAATAATCCCCACCTAGAAGGTTGCGTGAATAGGTCAATTCGGCAAGGGAGTCGAAATCTTCACCTGGATAGCCACCAGGACTTGTGACGAGGCCATTTTCGCGGTAGTAGTTGTACCAAGAAGAAATCCCAGCCTCTGCAATGATGACTTCTAGGCCGTCCACACCTGTGGTCGCAAGGCCGTTAGACATGGTTCCAAGGTAAGAGATCCCGGTGGTTGCGACCTTTCCATTAGACCAATCAGCTTTGACTTGACGTTTGCGTGTATGATCTGTGAAGGCACGACAACGGCCATTGAGCCAGTCGATGACATTCTTGTAGGCTTCGATTTGTTGGTAATTTCCATTGGTCATCAAGCCTTGCGAATCTTTTGTTCCAACTCCAGATACGTAGAGATTAGCGTATCCGCGTGGAAGCAGGTAGTCGTTGAGGGTATAGCTAGAGTTGATATGGGTTAGGAGCTCTTCAGCCTCGTCCACCTCTTCAGCTTGACCGACAGGTTCGACTAATGTTAATTGAGGTTCTTCTAGTTGAATGGTATGAGGTTCTTTGACCTCGAGGTCGACATTCATATTGTAGAGGGCCTTGTCGCTGGCCTTGTCGTTAGTCCCTTGGTGGTAAGGGCTAGCGGTCATGACAGCTGGAATCTTGCCTTCATAGCGAGGACGGATGATGCTGACCTTAACCAAGTCTGGCAGGCCATCCTTGTCGGTATCGACCCGGCTTTCGACATAAACGACCTCACGGATAGCATCATGGCTCGTAAAGGTTGCGAGGCTCTTGCCATTAAAATAATGATACTGGTTGGTCTCAGGAATCAAACCATCGCTGACCAACTGATCGATCAAGGTATTGCCTCGTTTGGTGCGGGTGTTCAAGAGTTGGTAGAGGTTTTCTAGGAGAGAGCCATATGTGATGGGAAAAGCCGTCTCCTTGCGAAAGGCTTCGCTATCATCAAAGTCGACAAAAAAGCTAAAGCCCAGTAATTGAAAGGCAACTGTATAAAAAATATCTGCTGTTAAGGGTTTTTCAGAGTTGAAAAAGGCCAGCAAATCGGTTTCTTTATCTGCCACAAGAGTCGATAAGGCATAGTCTGTGTCCTTATATTGGAAAGATACTTGGCGGACAAAGGCTTCCAACATTTTTTTTGGATCGCTCTCTTCTTGGAAGTTAAAGCCCAAAAGAGCCAACTCTTCCTTTATCGTGTCATTGGCTGTAGGAATATAGCTAAATTGATTAAATTTCATGGTGGATTCTCCTATCTTGTTCACATCTCGATTTGAGTGAGCAGTCGCATCAGTGCTGTCATCATTCCAATTTCTATTATACTGAATCAAAAAGGGATTGTCTAAAGAAAATAGGGAAAGCGCTTGTCGATAGAGTTTTTCATAAATCTGCGCAAAATTTCTTGTAAAAAGCCAGAAAATCTTTTACAATAAAAAGTGCTTGGAGGAAGTTATGACAACAAATCAGATCGTAAGAGTGATCCCAGTCTTGAAAGTGAATAACCGAAATGTCAATCAACGCTTTTATGAAGAGACATTGGGAATGAAAGTATTAGTGGAAGAAGGAGCTCTCCTATCTTTAGGAGATGCCTCAAAAGTTGAGAAAATTGTCTTAGAAGAGTCACCGAGTATGCGTTCGCGTAAGGTCGAAGGTCCAAAGAAATTGGGTCGCATCGTGGTGAAAGTGGCACAAGCTCAAGAAATTGATTATTTATTAGCACGCCAGCCAGAAATAAGCGCCCTTTACCAAGGAGCTAATGGTCGCGCCTTTGAAGTTGTGTCTCCTCAAGGAGATACCATTTTTGTGCATGCTGAAGAAAATCTTGAAAGCCTAGAACCGTTGGAGAAAGCGCCTCTTGTTGAACTTCCAGAAGATTTCAAAGGTTTGACCAGCTTTGATGTGGACTTTCTTGAGGTCAATGTGGCCGATCTTGCTGAGGCTGAGAAGTTCTATAGCAACTTGCCAGCTTTGGCCCACTTTATCCATTTACAAGAAGCCCAAGGAGAAGATCTCCAAGTGGAGAACAAGGTGACTTGGGATTTGAGTATGATTAAGGTCGAATTGGCTCCTTTTGATGTGGAAGTTCTGAAAGAAAGCTTAGGAGAAGCTGTCGATTTTGTTCACCGTAAGGGAACTTTCTTGATTGCCAAGGATCCAAGCCAGATCGAACTCTGGTTTGAAGCCAATCAAGATCAGGTCCATATTTCTTATGAAGAATAAGAATGGAGTGATGAGCGTGAAGGCAATCATCGAAAAAATTACCGAACAAATCCAAGAAGGCATCTATCCAGGTGCCTCTCTTGCGCTTTACCGCAATGGTCAGTGGAGTGAGCACTATTTGGGACTAGCGGACCCTGAAAAAGGAGAACCAGTAGAGGCTGACCTGGTCTATGATTTGGCCAGTGTCAGTAAGGTCGTCGGAGTTGCTACCATCTGTGCCTTTTTGTATGCGAAAGGGGAGCTTTCGCTCGATCGCCCCTTTAAAGAGCTTTACCCGCCTTTTGCTCATGAGAAGACGACCATCCGGGAACTCTTGACCCATACTTCTGGTCTCGATCCTTTTATCCCCAACCGGGATCAATTGGATGCGAGACAGTTGAAAACAGCCCTTGAAAATTTGCAGTTGAAAGAAGACAAGAGTTTTCATTACACCGATGTAAATTTTCTTTTGCTGGGCTTTTGGTTAGAAGACAGGTTTCGCCAGCCCTTGGATCGTTTATTTGAAGAGCTGATTTTTACACCTTGGAAGATGACAGAGACACGGTTTGGACCGGTCGAAAAGGCGGTGCCAACGGTCCGTGGAGTGGCTTCTGGAAGTGTCCATGATCCAAAAGCGAGAGTATTGGGTCGTCATGCGGGAAGTGCTGGACTTTTTTCAATTGTTGCTGATCTAGAGCGCTTCTTAGAGCATTATCTGAAGGATGATTTTGCGCGTGACTTGTCTCAGAATTTTGCGCGTGAAGAGGGCAAGACCCGCGCTCTTGGATGGAATCTAGAGGGGGACTGGTTGGATCATACGGGCTATACAGGAACCTTCATCATGTATAATCGCAAGAGCCAGGAAGCTGTGATCTTTTTGTCCAACCGGACCTATGAGAAGGACGAACGGGCCCAATGGATCTTGGACCGCAATTCCTTGATGGACCTGATCAAACAAGAATGTGAAAAATAGAAATGGAAGGCTAGGATGATGGATCCTAGCCTTTTGCTATCTGTCAGATAGAACTCAACTCCGTCTTAGGTTGGATTTCCTTCAAAAGCATCGCTTTTTTGGCTGATTTATATTAAAATAGTAATGACCTTAATAGAGCGAGATGAATATGAACAAAGAGATAGGCGTCGGAAGGGCGCATAGTAAAATTATCTTAATTGGAGAGCATGCAGTGGTCTATGGTTATCCGGCTATTGCTTTGCCACTCCATCATATTGAAGTGACCTGCCAGATCATTCCGGCAGATCGTCCATGGATTTTGTTTGAAGATGACACCTTGTCCATGGCGGTTTTTGCGTCTCTTGAGCACCTCGGGATTAAAGAGGCCCGGATTCGCTGTCGCATTCAGTCCATGGTACCGGAAAAACGGGGGATGGGATCATCTGCGGCGGTGAGTATCGCAGCTATTCGTGCAGTTTTTGACTATTATCAAGAGAAGCTGGATGATGAGACCTTAGAAATCCTGGTCAATCGAGCAGAAACCATTGCCCATATGAATCCAAGTGGGCTCGATGCCAAGACTTGTTTGAGTGATCAAGCCATTAAATTCATCCGGAATGTCGGCTTTTACCCGCTAGAGCTGGGTATAAAAGCGAGCTTGGTGATTGCGGATACGGGAATTCACGGCAATACTCGTGAGGCGATTCAAAAGGTTGAAGCCAAAGGGCAGGAAGTTTTGTCCCATTTCCATGAGATTGGTCAGTTGACCCAGCAGGTGGAAGAGGCTCTGAAAATGAATGATCTAACGAGCCTAGGACAGGCTCTGACTACTTGTCATGACCACTTGAGAGCCGTCGGTGTCAGCTGTGCTGAAGCAGACCATTTGGTCGCTGTTGCCCTTGAAAATGGAGCCTTAGGCGCTAAAATGAGCGGAGGCGGTCTTGGTGGTTGTGTGATTGCCCTCGTCAAGGATTCTCGTGAAGCAGCAACCATTGCCCATGCATTAGAAAAAGAAGGAGCGCACCATACATGGATCGAAAACCTGTAAAGGCTAAGTCCTATGCCAATATCGCGATTATCAAATACTGGGGAAAAGAAGATGCCAAACAGATGGTCCCTTCGACCAGTTCGATTTCGTTGACCTTAGAGAATATGTATACAGAGACGACTCTCTCTCCCTTGCCAACAGATGCGACTGCGCATGAATTTTACATCGATGGGGAATTCCAAAATCCAGCTGAGCAAGCCAAAATTGGAGCTGTGATTGATGGCTTGAAGCCAGCAGATGAAGCAGGATTTGTTCGGGTGGATACCAGCAACAACATGCCAACCGCAGCAGGCTTGTCCTCTAGCTCGAGCGGGCTCTCTGCTCTCGTCAAGGCTTGCAATCAGTACTATGATTTGGGCTTGAGCCAGGAGGAATTAGCTCAAAAGGCCAAGTTTGCTTCGGGTTCCTCTTCACGGTCTTTCTTTGGTCCCTTAGCAGCCTGGGACAAAGAAAGTGGAGAAATTTATAAGGTCAAGACAGACCTGAAATTAGCAATGATCATGTTGGTCCTCAATGACAAGCAAAAGCCCGTTTCCAGCCGGGAAGGGATGAAACGCTGCATGGAGACTTCGACTAATTTCAAAGAATGGATCGAAGAGTCTCGACAAGATTATAAGGACATGCTGGACTATCTAGCTGGCAATGATTTTGAACAGGTCGGTCAGCTGACAGAGCGCAATGCCCTTGCTATGCATGCGACGACTAGAACAGCCACTCCAGCCTTTAGCTACTTGACAGAAGAAAGCCATAAAGCCATGGACTTTGTCCGTGAGCTTCGCGCTGCAGGCCATGCTTGTTACTTTACCATGGATGCCGGGCCAAACGTTAAGGTTCTCTGTTTAGAAGAAGACTTGGATCAGCTGGTGCCTTTATTTGATGCCCGCTATCGGACCATCGTATCTAAAACAAAGGATCCTCAAGATGAAGACTAAGTATCAGGTACAGACCGGAGGCAAGCTATATCTAGCTGGAGAATACGCAGTGCTAACACCTGGTTATGGAGCTGTGATTCAGTTTATTCCCATTTATCTGTCAGCTACCATCCAAGAAGCAACAGCCTACCAGCTAGCCTCAGATCTCTTTGGTTACCAGGTGGATTTGACCCCAAATAAGGACTACGCCTTGATTCAAGAGACCATACAGCTCATGGAAGAGTGGCTGAAAGATCAGGGGATATCCCCTAAACCCTTTGATCTTCACCTTAGAGGGACGTTGGGCGAAGAGGGGAAAAAGTATGGGATTGGTTCCAGCGGAAGTGTGGTCCTGCTCGTGATCAAGGCCATGGCTGCTCTGTATGAACTAGACCTACATCCGGACCTGCTCTTTCGACTAGCAGCAGTGGTCTTGGTGCAAAGAGGGGACAATGGTTCCATGGGCGATTTGGCTTGTATTGCCTACGAGGACTTGATTTATTACCAATCCTTTGATCGGACTTGGTTGCATGAAGTCTTGACTTCTCAGCCTCTTTCACAAGTTTTAGACCTGGATTGGGACTACCAGATCCGCTTGATCCAGCCAGCCATCTCTTATGTTTTTCTGGTCGGTTGGACCAAGGAACCAGCGATTTCAAGTGATTTGATCCGCCAGGTCAAGGGGGCGATTAATGAAGTCTTTCTCAAAGAAAGTCAGAGCGCAGTGAAGATTCTTGAAAAAGGTCTCCGTGAAGGGAACCAAAAGGAAATCGAGACCAGTATAAAATGCGCGGATAAGAACCTAAAGTCTTTGAACCCTTTGATCTATACCCCAGCTCTAAAAGAGCTGCAAGAAGCGACAGAGGGCCTTTCTGTCTGTGCCAAATCCAGTGGTGCTGGAGGAGGCGACTGTGGAATCGCCCTTAGTTTTGACCCAGTTGAGACTCAGACCTTGATAGAGCGCTGGAAGGAAAAGAATATTGAAGTCATTTACCAAGAAAGGATGGGAGATTCGTGAGCGAAAATCGAAAAGACCAGCATATTCGCTATGCCTTGGAGCAAAGCTCCTCCTATAATAGCTTTGATGAGATCGAGCTGATTCACCGATCCCTCCCCCTTGTGGATCTAGCGGAGATTGATCTAACAACCCATTTCGCAGGGCGTGATTGGGAGGTCCCTTTTTATATCAATGCCATGACAGGCGGGAGTAAACGGGCCAAAGAGATCAATCAAAAGTTGGCAGCAGTAGCCGAAGCCTGTGGGATTCTCTTTGTGACTGGCTCTTACAGCGCAGGGCTGAAGGATCCGAGCGATCAATCGTATGCGGTCAAAAAAGACCATCCTCATCTTCTTTTAGCGACCAATATTGGCATTGATAAAGAGCCAGATTTGGGCTTACGAACAGTGGAAGAGCTACACCCTCTCTTTCTTCAAGTCCATGTGAATCTGATGCAAGAGTTGCTCATGCCCGAAGGGGAGCGGATTTTCCACACTTGGAAAGACCATCTCAAGAGCTATGGGCAGGGCTTTCCAGTGCCTGTAGTCCTGAAGGAAGTTGGCTTTGGTATGGATCCCAAAACAGTTCAGGCAGCGCTAGAGGCTGGGATTAAAACCGTTGATATTTCTGGACGTGGTGGTACTAGTTTTGCCTATATTGAGAATCGTCGTGGTGGCAATCGCGCTTATCTGGATGATTGGGGACAGTCAACTGCGCAGTGTCTCTTACAGTTACAGGATCAGATAGATCAGGTTGAGGTCCTCGCAAGTGGGGGCATCCGTCATCCCCTTGATATGGTCAAGGCCTTGGTCCTTGGAGCACGTGGCGTAGGACTTTCCCGCGTTTTTCTTGAGATGGTAGAGACTAAGAGCATTGAAGAAGTGATCGTCCTTGTCCAAGGATGGAAAGAAGACCTCAGATTGCTCCTTTGTGCGCTCGGTTGTCAGAACCTGAAAGAGCTCCGTGAAGTCGACTATCTCCTCTATGGAAAATTGTGGCAAGCGAATCAACAGAAAAAATGAAAGAGAGTGGGACAGAAATCGGTAATTCGTTAGAA
>OLNS01001526.1_pt1 | contig 17361 bp, 15 predicted proteins | sample 1673031 | NCBI WGS metagenome assembly OLNS01 (sample SAMEA3136748, study PRJEB25190) | human gut metagenome | biome: human gut; feature: human-associated habitat; material: faeces | place: Austria | collected 2013
TATCACTTGTGGAACGTTGCTAAAATATCAAATCCTTTTGGCGTTTACCTCGTGGCGGGACGAAGTCATTTTTGTCCCGCCACGTTGCGGTTTGATTCCAGCCCCATCGAAAGGAAAGCATGTTCGGATACATCTATAAGAAAGATGTCGCCATGATCGCGGTTGTCCTGTGCCTTTGTCTGGGCGTAGGCAGTTTCTTCGATTATCAGATCTCGAGCGCGCTGTTCAACATCGGCAGCATGTACGGCCGCTTTATCGAGGCCGCCGGCGAGCTGCCGTTCGAGCTGACGGCAAGCGTCGCGGGCGTTATGCTCGTGCGCGCGGCGCGTCCCGACTCCAGGGGGAGCAAATGGCTCGCCGTGCTCGGCATCCTCGTCAACGTTGGCCTGGCCGGCTACGAGATCGTCTCGTCCCTGAAGGTTGGCGGCAAACTCATCGCTGTTCAGTTGGTGCTGACGTTTGTGCTGGTTATCGCCGCCAACCTTATCGTCTATCGATTCACGCGCACGACCGAGTCCGACGAGCTCACGCGCTGGGCGTTGATGGTGCTTGCCGTGTGGGTCGCTCAGGCCATTATTCTCAACGTCATTGTTAAGCCGTTGTGGTCGCGCCCGCGCATGCGCGTGATCGAGGTCACGCCGGGGCTCAATTTTCAGCCGTGGTGGGTGATCGGCAATCCCGACAAGTGGAGCTATATCGCCGCCGGCGTGATCAAGGACGGGTTCAAGTCGTTTGCGAGTGGACACACGGCGCACGCGGCGATCGGCCTTATGCTCGCCGGGCTTCCTGCAGCCGCCTTTAAGGAAAAGCCGTCGCGCCGCCGCGTGGTCTTTTGGACGGCGGCTGCCGTAGCGGCGCTCGTCGCGTTTGGCCGCATCGTGATTGGAGCACACTTTTTGAGCGACGTGAGCTGCGGTTTTGCCCTGGTACTGGCACTTGAGTGCCTTGCTGCGCGCATTGCCTATCCCAACGGCGTACAATAGCTCCGTTTGAATCATCTGGCCGATACCCGGTAAGAGAGGATTGCCATGCTCGCGTTTAACAACGACTATTCCCACGGCGCACATCCGGCGGTGCTGCAGGCGCTCGTCGACACCAATATGGAGCCGCAGTCCGGATACGGTACCGATGCGCACACCGAGCGTGCCAAGCAGCTTATCCGCGAGGCCTGCCAGGCCCCCGATGCCGACGTGTTTTTTCTGGTGGGCGGCACGCAGGCCAACGCGACGGTGATCGACATGCTGCTCGCGCCGTACGAGGGCGTCGTTGCTGCCGAGACCGGCCACGTCGCCTGCCACGAGGCGGGCGCCATCGAGTTTGGCGGCCACAAGGTGCTCACCATCCCCGGCTATGAGGGCAAGATGCACGCCGAGGACCTCGAGAACTATATCCAGGTATTCTACGAAAACGAGAGCTACGAGCACACGGTGTTTCCGGGTGCCGTGTACGTGAGTCTATCGACCGAGTACGGCACGCTGTACTCCAAGGCCGAGCTTGCGGCGATTCACGCAGTGTGCCAGAAGCGCCAGATTCCGCTGTTTGTGGATGGCGCCCGCCTGGCCTATGCGCTGGCGGCCGATGAGTGCGACATTACCCTGCCCGAGCTGGCGCAGCTGTGTGACGTGTTCTACATCGGCGGCACCAAGTGCGGCGCTCTGTGCGGCGAGGCCGTGGTGTTTTGCGGCATGCACGCCCCGGCGCATCCCATTCCGCGTATTAAGCAGCACGGCGCGCTGTTGGCCAAGGGCCGCCTCACGGGCGTGCAGTTTGAGGCGCTCTTTACCGACGGCCTGTATTTTGAGATTGGTCGCCAGGCGATCGAAACCGCGCAGGCGCTTCGTCGCGTGCTGCACGAGCACGGCTACCGGTTCTTCTTGGAGACGCCCACAAACCAGCAGTTTGTGATTCTGCCCAACGAGGACATGGCCCGCATTCGCGAGCATGCGGCGATCGAGTACTGGGAAAAGTACGACGAGACCCACACGGTGGTGCGTTTTTGTACCAGCTGGGCCACGACGCAGGAGGACATCGACGCGCTGGCGGCTGTCCTGTAGTCTGATGTAATGACGAGAGGCCGCCTTGCGCTGGGTTTGGCGCAGGGCGGCCTTTGCTTTTGAGGGGGAGGGGCTGTATGCCCGAGATGTTCGAGCCGACGATTCGTCTGGCGACGCCCGATGATGCGCCGGCGTTGCTTGCCATCTATGAGCCGTATGTGCGCCAGACGGCGATTACCTGCGAATACGAGGTGCCGAGCGTTGAGGAGTTCGCCGGGCGCATCGAACGCACGCTCAAGCGCTATCCGTATCTGGTGATGGAGCTGGACGGGCATCCGGTAGGCTATGCCTATGTGAGTCCGCTTAACAGCCGCGAGGCATACGACTGGTCGGTCGAGACATCGATCTACCTTGCGCGCGACGTGCGCCACGGCGGGCTGGGCCGCAAGCTGCACGATGCGCTCAAGCAATGCCTGATCGCGATGGGCATCACCAATATGTGCGCGCTCATCGCCGTGCCGCACGACAAGGACGACGAGTATCTGACGCACAACAGTCAGGATTTCCATGCCCATATGGGCTACCGCCTGGTCGGCGCTTTTGACCGCTGCGCCCAAAAGTTCGGCCGCTGGTACGACATGTGCTGGATGGAGTTGGTCCTAGCCGAGCGCGTCCCTAACCAACCTAAGCCAACCTGGTTCCCCGACCTCCCCAAACCTACCATTTAGGGACAGGTTTATTTTGGCAGGTTAGCCGATGGGCTCGGTGTATTTGGCGCGGTCGGTGCGCTGGATGCGCTTGGAGACATGGAGCGGGCGGCCGTCGGTGTCGTAGACGTAGTCGGTGATCAGGATCAGCGCCTGCCCGCGCTCAACGTTGAGCAAAAACGCCTCGTTTTGCGAGGCATAGCACACCTCAAAGGTCTTGTGCCCCTGTGCCGGCGCGCGATGGAATTCTTGACGCAGCGTGGCGTAGAGCGAACCGTTGATATCGCGATCGATGAGTGCCTCAAAGCTCGGTGGTAGATAGGTGGTCTCCAGGCACAGTGGCGCATCGTCCAGATAACGCAGACGGACAAGTTTGACGAGCTTGCTGCCCACGGCGGCATCAAAGAACTTAGCTATGCTGCCGCCCGCCTTGGTAAAGCCCGAGTCCACCGTGCGCGTGGTGGGCTTCATGCCCTGACCCTGGACCTGCGTCGTATAGCTCGAAAACACCAGGTTGTTCTCGTGGAGCGCGGGCGTGTCGGCCACAAAGGCGCCCCGCCCGCGCTCGGTGCGCACCAGACCCTCATCGACGAGCACCTTAAGGGCATGGCGCACGGTGCTGCGCGACAGCCCCGATTCGTCCATGAGTTCCATCTCGGACGGCAGCTTGTCTCCGCGTGCGTAGGTGCCGGAGGCAATGCGGTCGCGCAGCGTGCCCGCCAAGCGCTCGTATTGGGCCAGTTTCTTTTTAGATGAAGCGTTCATGCAATCAACCTGTATCTAACCTGTATGCAAATCTAATTGAGCATGTATCCAATAAAATAACAAAACCGCTGGTAGCTAGTTATCGAAAACCGCATCAGCAAAATTTCTAAGACAAATATAGCATACAACTAGTCGACATAATCAAAACATGTATGTAACTTGTATGCCTGTGATGAGCATCAAACGAGAAGAAAGGCTGATGCACGATGACTACTCAGGAACAGGTTAAGGATGTCGTCTCCCAGGTTTTGGCTGACAAGGCAGACAAGGGCGGCATCAAGCGCGTTGTGTGGATTGGCGCCGGCGGATCCAACGGCGGCAACTATCCTGCCCAGTACTTTATGGAGCACGAGGCCACGCAGGTCGTGAGCTCCAGCTACACCAGCAACGAGTTCGTGCACGCAACCCCTGCCTACGTCAACGAGAACACCCTGGCCGTCGTCGTGTCCATGCGCGGCACCAAGGAGACCATCGTCGCCGCCCAGGTCGCCAAGGACCACGGCGCCAGCACCATCGCAATCTATGTTGACGAGTCCGGCCTCACCGAGGTCTGTGACTACAAGATCCAGTATGACAGCCTGGCCGTCGACGAGTCCTGCATGGGCCGTACCAACTCCGCCGTCGTGACCATGATCGCCATGGAGCTCACGCAGCAGACCGAGGGCTATGCCGAGTACGAGACCGCTATGGCCGCGTTCGACTTGGTCGACCCCATCTATCGCAAGGCCGTCGAGTACACCCGTCCGCTCGCTGCCAAGTGGGCCGGGCAGAACGCCGACAAGCCCTGCATCAACGTGATGGCTCAGGGTCCGCTCTTTGGTGCCGCCTACGTCTTTAGCATCTGCAACGTGCAGGAGATGCTGCAGATCGACTCTTGCACCATCAACACCTGCGACTTCTTCCACGGCCCCTTCGAGATCCTGGACAAGCGCACCTCGCTGTTCCAGCTCATCAGCGTCGGCCGCAGCCGCTGCAACGACGAGCGCGGCATCCGCTTCGTCAACCAGTACGGTGGCGAGCGCGTCTATCAGCTCGACGCCAAGGAGCTCGGCCTCAACGACATCAAGGACAGCGTGAGCGAGTACTTCAACCACCTGATCTTTGCGCCGATCCTCAACAACGTGTACATGCGCGCGCTCTCTGCCGTCACCCACAAGGACTACATGACGCGCCGCTACATGTGGAAGCTGGACTACTAGGGGATATTGGTTCCGCCGTTCTACCGAACGGCGGACCGGCCGACGCTGCGCACCCGGCATTTGGCCAATCTGCCGTTCAATTTCAAAGGCGCGACCAGAAGGTCAGCGCCTTTTCATTTCACGGCACCTTGGCTCAAATGACGGGCGCTCGCTGACATTGCCAAAACGTCGGCGTTGCCGTGGTTGGCACTTGGAGACGTTCCTTTTGTGCCGGCACTTGGGGACACTCCTGGGAATCATTTCCTCGTTCGCCGATTTGTGTCTTGAAAAATGTATATAACGACTATAACGTAGTGTGAAACATATTGGAAACAATACCGAGGAGGCTGCGTTGAAGAAAAGCAATCTGGGCTATGTGCTGGTGCTGATCGCCGCGCTTATGTGGGGCAGCATCGGAATCTTTGTAAACGGCATCTCGGCCATGGGCGTTTCGTCCCAGAGCATGGCTGCCTTTCGCTTGTTGGTCGGAGCGCTTATCTTGGCGCCGGTCCTGATGTTTATGGGCTGCCGTCCGGGTGAGGGGTCTACCGTGGCTCAGGGTCCGCTGGCTCTGTTCAAGGCAAGTCCTAAAGAGCTCGTTCCCTGCGCGCTTGTCGGTATCGTCGGTTTGGCCGCCGCCAACACCTGCTATTACGAGTGCATGGGCGAGGTGGGCATGTCCACGGCCTCGGTGCTGCTCTACACCTCGCCGGTGTTTGGCGTCATGCTCGGCCGCGTGCTTTATCGCGAGGACGTGACCCCCAACAAGCTCGTTGCCATTGTCTTTAACATCGTTGGCTGCGTGCTTGCAGTGACCAATGGTGACCTTTCCGGTTTTCATTTTTCGGTTTGGGGCGTCACGTCGGGCGTGATTGCAGGCCTTTGTGGTGCGTCACTCGCGGTGTTTAGCCGGATAGCAACCAAGACGGTCCACCCGCTGGCTGTTACGTTTTGGGGCTTTGTTTTTGGCGGTGCGGTTATGGCAGCTATCGCGGCTCCGTGGCCGGATGTCGCCGCGGCAATGTCGCCACAGTTGCTGCTGCTGTTCCTTGGTTTTGGACTCATCCCCACAGCCGTGGCCTACATCCTATATATGCAGGGTCTGTCCATGGGACTCGAGACATCGAAGGTTCCCGTCGTAATGTCTTTCGAGACGGTCGTCACCGTACTGGTGGGCATTGGTGTCTATGCCGAGCCCGCCGGCGCGATCAAGGTCCTGGGCATTGTGCTGGTGCTCGCGTCCATCCTGATTATGAACACCGACTTCTCCAAGCTGCGCAACAGTGTGTTTGTCGGTCATGTCGTTGAGAGCATGACCTTTAAGCCCAACGCGTGGTGGACAGAGAAATCGCAGGACATGGATCTGTTTAAGGAACGCACGGGCATTGCCTTGGAGCCCACCGTGCAAGAAAGCCCCTGGTACTTCGTGCGATAGGGGGTTGCGCACGGCGTCCGACCTGGGGTTATCCCGCCGTCGCCGGCCTGCCCAGCTCCCACGTTTCAAGTGCGTTAAACCCGCGAACGGTCGATTTTCACCCGCAAACGGTCTTTATACTAATTAGCAATATAAGCAACGTATAAGACGTTATAATGACCATAACGAAAAGGAGGAGGCAAGATGAATCAGATCATTCTCGCATCTCATGGCGGCCTGGCCGCAGGCGCCAAAGACACGCTCGAGATGGTTCTCGGCGACGTGTCGAACGTCCACGTCGTGTCGCTTGCTCGTGACGACAAGGAGCCTATCACCGATAAGGTGGACGCCATGATCGCCACGTTCAACGCGGACGACACCGTCTATGTGCTGACCGATATGCTCGGCAGCTCGGTCAACAACAACATGGTCGAGCTTTCCAAGAACGGCACGAAGTTCACGGTTGTCAGTGGTTTCAACATTCCGCTGGCGCTCACGCTCGCTATGAGCCCCGTTCCCGTCAAGGGCGCCGAGCTCGCGGCCCTCATCAACGAGGCCCGCACCGGTCTGACCAACCCCAACGCGCCGGTCGAGGCTCCCGCGGCTCCCGCTAAGAAGGCAAAGGCGCCCCGTCACAGCTCCGGTCCCGCCAAGATCGTCCTCGCACGTCTTGACTACCGTCTGCTGCACGGCCAGGTCGTCTTTACCTGGACCACCAAGGTTCAGGCCGAGCGCATCATCGTCGTCGACAACGCTGCCGCCAACGATGACATCAAGAAGGGCGCTCTTAAGCTGGCCAAGCCTCAGGGCGTGCGCCTGAACGTCTTCACCGTCGAGCGTGCCCTCGCCAAGATGGACAAGCTCAACACCCTCGGCGAGCGCGTCATGTTCGTCTTTGGCAACACGGCCGAGATGCTGCAGTTCTGCCAGGGCTACAAGCTCGACGCCATCAACCTGGGCGCCACCGCCAACCACGACGGTGCCGATCAGGTCGGCGGCAAGGACAGCTCCGTCTTCCTCGACGCCAACCAGAAGGCCGACGTCAACCAGCTGCTCGACATGGGCATTAAGCTCTACGTCCAGCAGACCCCTACGTATCAGAGCGTCGACATCGACGCCAAGCTGTAATCAACCAGGCTTTTGCCTGACTGAAAGGAGAAGGGTATGAATACGTTCATCAGTGCGGTGCTCGTCGGCCTCGTCGGCGTGTTCTGCATGTGGGACTCCCGCCTGCTCGGTCGTCTTAACTTCGAGCAGCCCCTCGTTGGCGCTACGCTCGTCGGTCTGCTGCTGGGCGATGTGCCCACCGGCCTTGCCGTCGGTGCCGCCGTCGAGCTCGTGTCCATGGGCCTGGTGCAGGTCGGCGCCGCCGTTCCGCCCGATATGGTCCTGGGCGGCATCGTGGCCGCTGCCTTTGCGTGCCTGACCGATGCTTCCGCCGAGACCGCCATGACGATCGCCATCCCGGTCGCCGTCCTGGGTCAGCTCCTCGGCATCGTGTTCCGTTCCATCATCGCCGCCCTCACTCATGTGGCAGATAGCGCGATCGATAACGGAAAGTTCAAGACCGCCTACCGTATGCACATCTGCGCCGGCTCCGGTCTGTACGCCGTCATGTACTTCCTGCCGATCTTCCTCGCCGTCTTTGTTGGCACCGACCTGGTTCAGGCCATCGTCAACATGGTTCCCGAGTGGCTGTCCACTGGTCTTAACGTTTCGACCAAGATCATGACCGCCTACGGCTTGGCCCTGCTGCTCACCATGATGATCAAGAAGGGTATGACTCCGTTCCTGTTCATCGGTTTCCTGCTCGCCGCTTACCTCAACCTGTCCGTCATCGCGGTCGCTCTGATCGGTGTGTGCCTGGCTGTCGTCTTCATGGGCTTCAAGTTCAACGGTTCCCATGCAGCCGCCGGTGTCGATTCCGACTACGATCCGCTCGAAGACGACGAAGACTAAGGAGGAACACACTATGGCAACCGCAACCAAGGACGTGTCCCTGAACAAGAAGGTCAGCCAGTTCTTCTGGCGCTCCTGGGCCATCCAGGCCTCTTGGAACTACGAGCGTCAGATGAACATGGGCTTCCTCTACGGCATGGTTCCCACGCTTGATCGCCTCTATCCGGATGAGTCCGACCCCAAGCAGCTCGCTGCTAAGAAAGAGGCTTACCACCGTCACATGGCGTTCTACAACTGCACCCCGCAGACGAGCGCTTTCATCCTGGGCCTCGCCGCCTCCATGGAGGAGGAGTACGCCAAGGATCCCGAGAACTTCGATCCCGATTCGATTAATGCGGTCAAGACCTCCCTCATGGGTCCGCTTTCCGGCATCGGTGACTCCTTCTTCCAGGGCACCATCCGCGTTATCGCCTTTGGCCTGGGCGTTCAGCTGGCTCAGCAGGGCTCCATCATGGGCCCGATCCTGGCCATGCTCATCTCCATCGTCCCCTCTGTGCTGATCACTTGGTTCGCAGCCAAGATGGGCTATCAGGGCGGCCACGAATACCTGAGCAAGCTTCAGGGCGGCGACCTCATGGAGAAGCTCATGTATGTCTGCGGCATCGTGGGTCTTATGTCCGTGGGCGGCATGATCGCCACGCTGATCGGCGCCACCACCCCGCTGCAGTTCGCTGAGGGCACCGTCGTTATCCAGGACATCCTGGACGGCATGATGCCCCAGATGATCTCCCTTGGCCTCACCGGCCTTATGTACTGGCTCATCAAGAAGAACGTCAACACCGGTTGGCTTCTCGTGATCGCCATCGTGGGCGGCATCGCCCTCTCCGCGGCCGGCATCCTGGCCTAGTCGCGACTAAGCGCCTAACCGCTTTCCCCCGGGGGCCTGCCTGGCATCCCATACCCCAGGCAGGCTTCCATCCCCAAAATGTGACAAAGGGCAGTCCCTTTGTCACATCCTCAACGGGCCGGCGACTCGGTCCAAACCACGGTAACCTGCGAGCGCCCGGCAATGTGGCGCCGCAAAAATCGAAAGGAATGTGTCAGATGTACGAGATCGACCTTAACCTCCCTAAGCAGATCGTCGCTGACGTCCTGTCCAACCACGAGATCCACAGCGTCGCCTTCGTCGGCTGCGGCGCTTCCATGTCCGACCTTTACCCCGCCAAGTACTTCCTGGCCAACAACACGGACAAGCTGAACGTTCAGATCTTCACTGCTAACGAGTTCAACTACGACACGCCCTCCTGGGTCAACGAGCACACCTTCGTGATCACCTGCTCCCTCGGTGGCTCCACGCCCGAGACCGTCGAGGCCAACAAGACCGCCAAGAAGCACAACTGCCCGGTCGTCTCCCTCACCAACAAGGCTGGCTCCGCTCTGACCGTCGACGCCGACCACGTCATCGTTCACGGCTTCCACGCCAACTACGCTGCCAAGTGCGAGAAGCCCGGCTATGCTATCGCTCTTGCTCTCGAGATCCTTCAGCAGACCGAGGGCTATGACCACTACGAGGACATGATCACCGGCCTCACCAACATCTTCGATCTCTGCGAGAACGCCGCTCAGCACTGCAAGAAGCTCGCCAAGAAGTTCGCCGAGGACTTCAAGGACGACAAGATGATCTACTTCATGGCTTCCGGTGCCTCCGAGAAGATGGCTTATTCTCACGCCGCCTTCCTGTTCACCGAGATGCAGTGGATCGACGCCGCCGCCTACAACACCGGCGAGTACTTCCACGGCCCGTTCGAGGTTTCCACCGAGGGTAAGCCCTACGTCTTCTTCATGTCCGATGGCGCCACCCGTCCGATGGACGCCCGCGCCCTCACCTTCCTTGAGCGCATGGGCGCCAAGGTCGCTCTGATCGACTCCAAGGACTACGGCCTGGCTGACGCCGTGCCCGCGAGCGTCATCACCTACTTCAACCCGCTGCTGCACCTCGCCGTTATGCGTGAGTACGGCAACCAGATCGCCGAGGCCCGTCAGCACCCGCTGACCATGCGTCGCTACATGTGGAAGCTTTCCTACTAATCACAAGTAAGTAGACCTTACGGGTTGATTGAGAGGGGATGGGGTTTGCGCCCCGTCCCCTTTTTTGCTCTGGGGAGGGCGTGTTCGTCGCCCCATAAAACCCCAGATAAAGCCTACCAAAATAAACCTGTCCCTTTTTGGCAGGTGGGAGGAGATGCGTATGATCAAGGCAGTGCTGTTTGATATGGACGGCGTGCTGGTCGATACCGAGTGGTTCTACAACCGTCGCCGCGTGGCGTTTATGGAAGAGAAGGGGTTCCACTTTGACGAGATTCCCGATCTTTCGGGGTCTAACGAGCCCGCCATTTGGGAGGCGCTGGTGCCCGACGATGTTGAGCTGCGCGAGCGCTTGCGCGTGGAGTACAAGCAGGTCTACAGCCCGGACCACCCCGTTCCGTATGCCGAGCTGCTCAACGAGCAGACGGAGCCGGTGATGCGTGAGCTGCACGAGCGCGGCGTGAAGTGCGCCATCGCGAGCTCGTCCTATCGCGAGCTCATTGACGAGCTGGTGGAGATCGCCGGTATCGCCGACGTGCTGGACTACACCATCAGCGGTCACGAGTGCAGTGCGTTTAAGCCCGACCCCGAGATCTACCTGCGTGCCATGGAGGCGCTGGGGGTGGAGCCTGCCGAGTGCCTGGTTATCGAGGATTCGCCTTTAGGCATCGAGGCCGGCAAACGCTCCGGCGCCCGCGTCCTGGCACTGCGTCCGCACGAGGGCGTCAACCTCGATCAATCGCGAGCCGATGCCGTTATTGATAATCTGACCGACATTTTGGCCGCTTTGTAGTGTCAATCCGCCGCGAGAAGCACGGGTTCAAACGTTTTTTGCGGTGGACTGGCTCAATTTGGTTTCGATTTTGATCCGTTTGGCTTCGATTCGGACTAAGTGAGTAGACTTTTTGGCGCAGGCCGAGCACAATGCATATCTTCCTTTGTAAAACCGCAGGTCACAGGGGTGGCGGTTTTGGGTGTGCTCGGCAGATCGTAAAAAGTCTACTCACTTGGAATTTTGCCCTTTGGTCGTGGGGGTTGCTGGTCCCGTTTTGGTTGTCGAGGGAGGTTGAATTGAAGCGCCCCTGCACGCTCCATGCTACAATCGCGGGCATGCCCCACAACCACATCTGCCTTCGAAAGGAGCCTACGTGGCGAACGCCATCGATCAGCTCACGGACCGCGTGCTCATGCTCGGCCGCCTCACCATCGTCCGCCGTGCCATTACTGCCGTGGCGGTCACAATTTCTGCCGTCCTCCAGACATTCCTGATCCAGGCGTTCATTCAGCCCGCCGACCTGCTTCCGAGCGGCCTCACCGGCGTTGCGGTCCTGCTCGATCGCGTTACCTCGCTGGGCGGCGTTCACATCGACATTTCGCTCGGTATGCTCGCGCTCAACATCCCCGTGGCGCTCCTATGCTGGAGCGGCATTAGCAAGCGCTTCGTCATCTTCTCGATGATGCAGGTCGTGCTCTCGTCGCTGTTCCTCAACGTCTTTCACTTCGCTCCATTTTTGGGCGACAAGATCATGCTCATCATTTTTGGCGGCGTGGTCTCGGGTCTGAGCGCTGCCATCGCACTTAAATCCGGCGCATCCACCGGCGGCACCGACTTTATCGCGCTGTGGGTTTCCAACCACACGGGCAAGACCATCTGGGGCGTCATCTTTGGTTTCAACTGCTTTATCCTGGCGATCTTTGGCTTTATGTTTGGCTGGGACAAGGCGGCGTATTCCATCGTGTTCCAGTTTATTTCGACCAAGACCATCGACAGTTTCTATCGTCGCTACGATCGCGTGACGCTGCAGATTACGACGCGCAAGGCAGACGAGGTCATGACTGCCTACGTAAACCATTTTCAGCACGGCATTAGCTGCGCCGAGGTCGTCGGCGGATACAGCCGCGAAAAGATGTACCTGCTGAACACCGTTGTTTCGACCTACGAGAGCCAGGACATTATCAAGTTGGTGTGCGACGTTGATCCCGGCGCCGTGATCAACGTGTTCCACACGCTCAACTTTGTGGGCGGCTGGTGGGGCGGTCATGTCGACGAGCCCATGCCCACGGCCGTTCCCGATCCCGACAAGCCCGCACGCATGGCCAGCAGGCAGGCGCGCCTCAGCGAACAGGACAGCCTGCAGCAGGACGACGGCAAGTAGGGTATTGGCATTTTGCCGGTCCTGCGCAACCCATCCGAACGAGCCCCCCGAAAGCCCCGTTGCTTTCGAGGGCTCTCGTTTGCCCAGATAAAACCTACCAAAATGAAGCTGTCGCTTTTTGGTAGGGAGGGTGTATCGTTTTATCAATATGAGGTAACATGAAACTAGACGTTATATACGTATTAGAAATTTAGCTATTTTGATAAGAGTGATCAGATATGCCTGCGCCCAAAAATGCACCGCTTTACCAGCAGATTTATGACGAAATCAAGGATGCGATCGAGAAAGGTGTTTATGCACCCAAGGAGCGTATTCCGTCCGAGCTTGAACTAGCCGAGCAGTACGAGGTGAGCCGTATTACGGTGCGCCGCGCTGTCGAGGAGCTGTGCTCCGATGGTTACCTGGTTAAGCAGCAGGGCCGCGGCACCTTTGTCTCCACGCCGCACATCAACCGCCAGTTTCACGCCTCGACGCTGCAGACGTTTACCGCGCTGTGTGCCGGCAACGGCATGAAGGCCGGTGCGCACGTGATCGATCGCCAGATCGTTCCGGCGCGCCAAAACGAGATGGAGTTCTTTGGCCTGCAGAAGGATGCGCTGCTGCTACATATCAAGCGCGTGCGTACGGCCGACGGCGAGCCCATCTTTGAGGAGAACATCTTTGTGCCGTTTGACGCCTACCGTGAGCTGTTGACGGCCGATCTTGAGGACAAGTCGATTTTTGCCGAGGTCGAGCGTGTTGGCGGAACGCCGATTGTCTCGGTTGGCTACCGTACGGTCGAGGCCGTTCGAGCTAACGCCGAGCAGGCGGCCGAGCTGGGCATTGCTCCGCACGATCCGCTGCTCAACCTGCGTGCCGGCTTTACCGGTCCCGATGACGAGCCGGTTTTGATGGGTAAGCAGTACTACGTGGGATCGCGCTACGTTATGGTCATGTAAGTTACGCGGTTTTACCAAACCGCGTAACGGCTCGACGCTGCAAACGCCCCTAAGCGGCAATCTGACGTTCAATCGTCGGTCGCGTACCCAAAGTACGCTTCCCTCCTCTTTCACGTCACCTTGCTCGTTTAGGGGCGTTTTCGCTGACTTATGCTCAACCAGCGACGTTTGCGCGCTTGTCAAGAGATTAGCCGTTGGGAAAGTGTCCAAAAATCCCACGCTCGTTCCTTTTGGATTGCGTTGCCCGTGGCCGACAGCCGTGCGGCACCGGTCCGCGTGGCGGCGTATAATCGGCGGCAGATGACTTGGACGTTAGGAAACCATGACCGATAGCATGCAGCAGATGGCGCTCGACACGCTCGGCGCCTATTTTGGCTACACCTCGTTTCGCCCGGGACAGGACCGCATGGTCGATGCGATCCTTGCCGGTCGCGATGCGCTGGGTGTTATGCCCACGGGTGCCGGCAAGTCCATTTGCTACCAGGTGCCCGCGCTCATGCTGCCCGGCATCACCTTTGTGGTGAGTCCGCTGCTGTCGCTTATGGAGGACCAGACCCGTGCGTTGCTCGCGGCGGGTGCGCGACCCAGCTATCTCAACTCCAGCCTTACTCCGGCCCAGCAAAACACCGTGCTCAAGCGGGCGCGCGAGGGCCGCTACCAGCTTATGTACGTGGCGCCCGAGCGCTTGCTCGAGCCGCGTTTTTTGGCCTTTGCGCAGGAGGCTGCGGGTTCCGCCGGCATTGGCGTGCCGCTCGTGGCCATTGACGAGGCCCACTGCGTAAGCCAATGGGGTCAGGATTTCCGCCCCGCCTATCTGCAGATTCGTGAGTTCATCGATTCCCTGCCGCAGCGCCCCATCGTGGCGGCGTTTACCGCCACGGCGACCGAACGCGTGCGTGCGGATATTCAGCAGATGCTCGGCCTGCAAAACCCTGCGACGGTGGTGACGGGCTTCGATCGCAAGAATCTCTACTTTGGTTGCGAGGAGATGGGCGACAAGGCCAAGACTGCCTGGGTGCGCGACTATGTGATCGCGCATTCGAGCGAGAGCGGTATCGTGTATTGCTCGACCCGCAAGACGGTCGATGCGCTGGCGGGCGAGCTTGCCGAGGCGCTGGGCCCCAGCGGCATTCGCGTTGGCCGCTACCATGCCGGCATGGGCAACGACGCCCGTCGTCAAAGCCAGCGCGCCTTTATCGACGACGATATCCAGGTGATGGTTGCCACCAACGCCTTTGGCATGGGTATCGACAAGCCTAACGTGCGCTACGTGATCCATAACAACGTGCCCGAGAGCATCGAGGCCTACTACCAGGAGGCGGGCCGCGCCGGTCGCGATGGCGACCCGGCAAGCTGTCACCTGCTGTGGAATGGCAACGATTTTCGCATGCGCCGCTTTTTGATCGACCGCGGCGATGCGGCCGACGAGGCGCTCGACGACGAGCAGCGCGCGTGGGCGCTCCAGAGCCGTTATCGCCTGCTCAGCCAGATGGAGGGCTACTGCAATACCACCGGCTGTCTGCGCGAATACATGCTGCGCTACTTTGGCGACGAGGCCGCGGCCGAGCAAGCGGCAGCCGCCGCGGGCGGCACGGCAGACGACGCCGAGGGCTGCGGCAACTGTAGCAACTGCCTCACGCAGTTCGAGGTCGAGGACGTTACCGATATGGCCCGCGCCGCTGTGCGCTATGTGGCCACGCGTCCCATGCGCTTTGGCAAGTCGCTGATCGCCGATGTGCTCCACGGAGGCAACACCGAGCGCATTCGCCAGATGCATCTGGACGAGGACCGCGGCTACGGTGAGCTGTCGAGCGAATCGGTCGGGCGCATCAAGGACATCATCGGCCAGCTGTGCGGCCGCGGTTATCTGGCCACCTCGCAGGGGCAGTACCCGGTCGTGGGGCTGGGTCCGCGTGCCGTCGAGGTCGAGGATGAGGCGTTCGCCTTTACCGTTAAGCGTCGTGCGTCCAAGCGCAAGGCCTCGGCCCGCGCCCGCCGCGCCGTCGATCTGCTGCGCGAGGAGGCCGAGCTGGATCAGCGCCCGCGTGTTGGCGACGATGCCGAGCTGTTCGAGCGCCTGCGTGCCCTCCGCAAGGAGATCTCGACGGAGCTGGAGATGGCGCCGTACATGGTCTTTTCCGACAAGGCCCTGCGCGGCCTGTGCCGCCTACGCCCACAGACGCGCGACGAGCTTATCCAGGTCAACGGCATCGGCGAGAAAAAGGCCGACGCCTTTGGCGAGCAGTTTATGGCGGCGATTGAAGAGTTTGAGTCCGAGCATGCACGGAATGGAGCATAACGATGGCATCCGATGATAAAACCGAGCGCACTGAGGTGTCCGCTGTGCCGCTGTACCAGCAGGTTATGGACGACCTAAAGGGCGAGATCGCGCGTGGCGCGTACGCATCCGGCTCGCGCATTCCTTCCGAAATGGAGCTCGCGAAGTACTACGGCGTGGGACGCATCACCGTGCGCCGCGCCATCGAGGAGCTGTCGCGCGCGGGGTATCTCAACCGCCAGCAGGGGAGGGGCACGTTCGTGTGCGCGCCCAAGCTCAAGCGCAAGATTGTCCAGAAGGGTGACGTTCAGAGCTTTTCCGAGGGTTGCGCTGCCAACGACATGGTGGCCGGAGCGCGTCTGGTATCGTGCACGGTGGTTGCGGCGACGCGCGAGGACGCGGCGTTCTTTGGCGTAGAGCCCGGCTGCGAGCTCATCGTTGTCGAGCGCGTGCGCACGGCAGACGGCGTGCCCGTCATGCTCGAGAACAACGCCTTTGTGCTCGCCGACCATCCCTATCTGCAGACGCTTGCCGATAAGGACCTCGCCGATAACTCGATCTTTGCGCTCGTTGCCGAGCATTCAGGCCGCGCACCGCTCAAGTCCGACCCTTGCACCGTGGAGATCGCGCTTGCCGATACTCAGACGGCCCCGCTGCTGGAGGTGCCGGTCGGCGAGCCTCTCTTCTATATGGAGGCCTACTTTACCGACGCCGGCGGGCGCCCTCTACTGCTCGGCCGCCAAAAGATCGTGGGCTCGCGCTACGTCTTCGACATCTAACGTCCACAGATAGAACAACATAGAACAAATTTGCTGAGATGACTTCACGGGCTTTGTTACACGTGTTATAAATAGGACAACATAGAACGACAGCAGGTACGAACCGCCGTCGCTCAAAGCCGCCCCACAAGGAGGAACATCAGGATGAACGCACATGATCTGGTTCAGGAAATCATCGAGCGCAAGGGTAAGATTGAGAATGTCTTTTGGATTGCTTGTGGCGGTTCGATGATTGACCTGATGCCGGCCAACGAGCTGCTCAAGCGCGAGGCCACCACGTTTACCTCGACGGTCTACACGGCACGCGAGTTTTGCCTGATGGCCCCCAAGAGCCTAGGGCCGAAGTCGCTCGTTATTGCCTGCAGCCACAGCGGCAACACGCAAGAGGTCGTCGACGGCTGCGAGATGGCGCTGGCGGCCGGTGCCGAGGTCGTTGCCCTCACCGACTGCGAGGGCTCCAAGATCGACAACGGCAAGTGGACCACCTGGGTCTACCCCTGGGGCGAGGGCGTGCCGCAGGCCGAGGTGCCTCAGGGCATCGGCGCTCTGATCGCCGCCGAGCTGCTCGACCAGCAGGAAGGCTACGAGGCACTCGCCGACATGTACGAGGGCCTAAAGCAGATGGATGCGCTGCTGCCCGCCGCCCGCGAGAAGGTCAACGCCGAGCTGGGCGCCCGTTTTGCCGAGCTCTGCCAGCAGCACAAGTTCTTCTACATCCTGGGCTCCGGCCCCAACTTTAGCCAGACCTACGCCATGGCGATTTGCTCGCTTATGGAGATGCAGTGGCAGCACTGCTGCTACATCCACTCCGGCGAATATTTCCACGGTCCTTTCGAGGCTACCGAGCCCGGCGTGTTCTACTTTGTGCAGCTTGGCGCGGGCGAGTGCCGCCCCATGGAGGAGCGCGCTCTTGCGTTCCTCAACACGCACACCGATACGATTATGGTGCTCGACGCGCTTGAGTACGGCGTGGGCGACGTGCCTGCCAGCGTGCGTTCGTACCTGGAGCCGATCTTCTTCTACGCGATGAGCTGCGAGCTGCGCGCCGCCCGCGGCAAGGTGTTCGACCACAGCCCCGAGGTTCGTCGCTACATGGGCATCGAGCAGTACTAGGTAACGGGAAAACCATTCACCTTCGATTCACAAGGGCGCTGCGTGAGTCGAAAAA
>OLNS01001532.1_pt1 | contig 17320 bp, 17 predicted proteins | sample 1673031 | NCBI WGS metagenome assembly OLNS01 (sample SAMEA3136748, study PRJEB25190) | human gut metagenome | biome: human gut; feature: human-associated habitat; material: faeces | place: Austria | collected 2013
CTGCATGAGGGCGATGAAATCGTCATCTCGGTGGCTGAGCATCACTCCAACCTGGTGCCCTGGCAGCGCGTGGCCGAAGCCACCGGCGCAAAGCTGGTGTATATGTACCCCGGTAAGGACGGCCGCCTGACGCTGGACGAACTGGATAAGAAAATTACCGCCAAGACCAAGCTGGTCGGCATTGCAATGGTCTCCAATGTGCTAGGCCTGCGCGCCCCCGTGGAGGAGATCGTCAAGCGCGCCCACGCCGTGGGCGCTGTGGTGGTGCTGGACTGCGCCCAGAGCGCACCCCACACCCCCGTAGACGTGAAGAAGCTGGACGTGGATTTCGCAGCCTGCTCCGCTCACAAGCTGTACGCCCCCATGGGCATGGGCGCCCTGTACGCCCGCGCCGAGCTGCTGGAGAAGATGCCCCCGTTCCTGAGCGGCGGCGATATGATCGGCGCTGTGCATGAGCACAAGGCCACCTGGGCCGAAGGCCCCCGCAAGTTCGAGGCCGGTACCCGCAACGTCGGTGGCGAGGTCGGCTTTGCCGCCGCCATCGAGTATATGAACAACATCGGCTGGGAGGCTATGGAAGCCCACGAGTATATGCTGCTGAACCGTATGCTGTCCGGCATGCGTGCTATGCCCTGGCTGACCGTTTACGGCGAGCCGGTGGCCGATGGCCGCTACGGCGTCGTCAGCTTCAATGTCAACGATGTGCATCCCCACGATGTGGCGACCATTCTGGATGCGGGCGGCGTAGCCGTGCGCGCCGGTCACCACTGCGCCCAGCCTTTGATGGAGTACCTGGGCATCGGCAGCTGCTGCCGCGCCAGCGTGGCAATCTACAACACCGCCGAGGATGTGGATGCCCTGCTGGAAAATCTTGAAAATGTACGAAAGGTGATGGGCCTGTGAACCTGAACGAACTGTATACCCAGATCATTACCGAGAACAGCCGCAGCAAAGAAAACCGCCATCCCGTGCCGGGTGCCACCCACAGCCTGGAGGGCGTCAACCCCAGCTGCGGCGATGACATCACCCTGCAGCTGCGGGTGAAGGATGGCAAGATCGAGGATGCCGGCTTCATCGGCAGCGGATGCGCCATCTCCCAGGCATCGGCTTCACTGATGATCGACCTAGTCAAAGGCCGCACGGTCGAGGATGCCCGCCGCCTGATCTCCCTCTATTTCCAAATGATCAAGGGCAAGATCACCCCCGAAGAACTGGACGACCTTGAGGACGTGGCCGCCCTGCAGGGCATCGCCCACGTGCCCGCCCGCGTAAAATGCGCGGTGCTGGCCTGGCACACCCTGGAGGAAGCCCTGGACGGCGAAGGAAAGACCGACAAAGTCACCACCGAGGATGCCGAGTAAATTTTTATAATGACATAAAACAAGCGGCAGAGCGTAAAAACTCTGCCGCTTGTTTTAGCTTGTGGGTAAAAATGCGAATGTCATATGTAGGGGTCGATCCTTGCATCCGCCCCTACAGCAGCCATGCGATGAGTTACTGATTTCCAAACACGCTGTTCTGGTAATCGCTTTCCGAAATCATCCAGCTCCGGTCCACCAGCCACATGCCATCCTGCCATACGGCCTGGATGGTGTAGTAATCCGTGGCGGTCTCTACCTCGCCGGTGGTGTCGTTCACGGCCTCGTAGCTGGCGGCGGCGTTCACGGTCACGGTGTTGTCGCCGTACGCAATGTGTTCGGTATCGCACACCATGTCGGACTTGTCCAGCGTAAAGGTCACTGCGCCGGTGGCCCCGCTCTTGATGCCGGCGGACAGGCTCTGGCTGTGCAGCTCGGTCACATAGCGCAGCTCGGCGGGGTCGGCGGCGTTGGCGGCACGCAGGTAGGCGCGGTAGTACACCGTCAGCATGGCGTCCAGATATTCCTCATCGGGCTTGGCGTAGCCGTCAGCCTCACATGGCACAAAGGTGCCAAAGGCGGCGTTCTCGTTGCTGGGCTTGGACACCAGCGCCAGCGCCGTGCGGTAGCCGTCCCCCTCGGGCGAAACCACCCGCAGCAGGGTGTCGGTGCGGGTCAGGGCACTGCGGGCCATGTAGTAGCGGCCGGTGTCGCTGGTGCCGTGTGGCTGTTCTGCGCCGTCAGCCGTCAGCGTAAAGGTGATATTGGTGGGCAGGTTGTCCAGATAAAAACGGTCGGCTTCGTCCAGCACCAGCCCGGCGGATTCCGGTGTGGTCTCGGCCGGGACCTGAACGTCTGCGGGCAGGGTGACGGGCTTGTGCAGGGCAAAGTACACGACCACCACCGCCACGGCGCAAAGCAGCACCACGGGCACCCATGGGGGCAGCCTGCGCCGTGCCGCGCCGGTTGGGCCGGACAGCGGATTGCCGCAGACCGGGCAGGTCTTGCGGTCGGGCTGGGTGATAGGCGAATTGCAGTGCGGGCAGCGTTTCATAGCAGTCCCCTCCTTTTTTACGTTGGCCGATGCCGCAAACTTTGCACAGCATGGCTGTTTGTACCCCGAGTATATCGACCGAGAGATGCTTTGTCAACCGTCTTTTTTGGAAAAAACACACGGGCACGGGCGTATAAATTTGCCCCGCAGACGGGTGGTGTGATATAATAGAGAACACATTCACCCTGTGGGGGCCAATGCTTGCATCTGCCCGCGGACACATTACCCATCCGCCCGTGTGTTATTATAAATTTAAAGGAGACTCCCATGCCCAACCGCCGCTTTTTTACCGCCAACCAGCTCAAGGCTATCGCCCTGTTCTGCATGCTGCTGGACCACATGTGGGCCACCATCGTGCCCGGCCGGGAATGGATGACCTGCGTGGGGCGCATCGCGTTCCCCATCTTTGCCTTCGAGCTGGCCCAGGGCTATACCCACACCCACGACCTGCGCGCCTACGCCAAGCGGCTGCTGTTGCTGGCCGTCGTGTCCGAGGTGCCTTTTGATATGGTGGCGGGCGGCACGTACTTTTACCCCTGGCATCAGAATGTGGCCTGGACGCTGCTGGCCGGGCTGTGGGCCTGCCATTGCGCCGATCGCTGCCGTACCGCACCCACTCTGCCGGAAAAACTACCGCCCCTGTTGGGTCTGCTGGCGGCCTTGTTGCTGCCCGGCCTGCTGCTGACGGATTACGGCACAGCGGGAGTCGTCATCATCCTGCTGTTCCGGCTCACCCGCGGGGGCGGCTGGCGCAGCTGCCTCGCCCAGGCAGTGGGACTGTTCGTGGTCAGCCAGTACATGCTCATCGGCCAGGTGTATCCGGTCGGCCCCTTTGAGATCCAGCAGGAGTGCTTCGCCCTGCTGGCACTGCCGCTTATCTGGCTCTACAACGGCCAGCATGGTCGCAAAAACAAGGCCCTGCAACACGCCGCCTACGCGTTCTACCCCGCGCACCTGCTGGTGCTTGGCATGCTGTTTATGGCAAAGTAGGGGAAAATCCACCCTTCCTGCATTAAAGACCCCCCCCCAAAGGGGAGCTTTTTTATTCGCACTTACTTTACCCGCTCCATGTACTCTCTCACCACTGCAGCATCCTCAAACGGGACTTTTCTCCCGTCACGGTCGATTGTTGTCTCATGCCCTTTGCCTAATACCGCGAGGATATCCCCTTCACGCCCAAGCCCCAGGGCGTACAGCAGCGCATCACGGCGGTTGGGGATCTCCACGCACGCTGCCCCGTTCTGCACCCTGCCCATCCCGGCGCGGATGTCAGCAAAAATATCTTCCAACGGTTCGCCCCGGCTGTTGTCCTCGGTCACGATGCAAAGATCGGCCAGGCGGGCGCAGGCTTCGCCCATGCCGGTGCGCCGCAAACGGCTTCGCCCGCCGCCGCACCCGAACACTGTGATCAGCCGCCGGGGATGGTACGCCCGCAGGGCCGTCAGCACGCTTTCTGCCGCCGCGGCGTTGTGGGCGTAGTCCAGCACCACCGTAAAGGGCGCGGGGCAGGGAACCACCTCGCACCGGCCCCGTACCGCCGCGCCTCGCAGCCCGGCCTGCATAGCCGCCACCGGCACGCCCAGCACGCCCGCCGCCGCAAGGGCTGCCAGTGCGTCCTGTACGCTGAACGCCCCGGGCATTGGCACAGTGAAATCCGCCATCCGCCCGCCGGGCAGCCGCACGGTGAAATCGGTAGCCAGCGCATCTGCCGTGCGCCGCGGCGTAAACCCCGGCAGGGCCAGCCAATCCGCTGGCGCGGCGATGCCATATCGTACCACCCGGCAGCTGTGGCCTTCCAAAATGGCGGGTGTTTCCCGGTCGTCGGCGTTCACCACGCCTACTTTGCAGCGGCGGAACAGCACGCTTTTCCAGGCGCGGTACTCGGCATAGCTGGCATGCTCGCCGGGACCAATGTGGTCCGGCGACAAATTTGTGAACACACCTACGTCAAATTCAATGCCGCCTACACGGTCCATCTTCAGTCCCAGGCTGGAAACTTCCATCACACAGGCGTCGCAACCGTCGTCGGCCATGTCGCGCAAAATATGCTGCAGATCGCAGCTTTCGGGGGTGGTGTAACCCAGTGTGTGCCGCTGCCCCGGCCACACCGCGCCGTTGGTGCCAATGCACCCCACCCGCCGCCCAGCTGCCGTCAGCACCGCTGCCAGCAGGTGGGCGGTGGTCGTCTTGCCCTTGGTGCCCGTGATGCCGATCATCGTCATCCGCCGCGCGGGATACCCATACAGCCGCGCTGCCATCAGCGCCAGCGCCCGGCGAGCCTTGCCCGACTCCGCCTGCACCAGCGCCGGGCTGCAGGACCGGGAAAATTCAAAATTGGGAAGTGTGTCCTCAAACACCAGCACCGCCGCCCCGGCCGCCGCGGCCGCGTGGGCAAAGCGTCGGCCGTCGGTGTGCTGTCCCGGCAGGCAGACGAATACGCACCCGGGCGTCACAGAGCGGGAGTCACAGCAAATGGCGTTCACCTCGATGTCACTGCGGCCCTGCACAAGGGTGCAGTCCAGATCTTCCAGCAGGCGGCAAAGCATCATAGGGCATCCCTCGCTTTCCCTCCATACTATGCACAATTTTGCTGTTGTAACCCTGGGTTGCAGGTTTGCCAAGCCCGCTTGCTGGACTTTTTGCACCCTGCCTGCTACAATGGTTGAAAAAAGGAGGTGGCCGCCATGACACTGGGCCAAAACTTGCAGGCTGCCCGCAAGGCCAAAGGCCTGAGCCAGGAGACCCTGGCCGAACAGATCGGCGTCAGCCGCCAGGCGCTGGGCAAGTGGGAGAAGGACACTGCCCTGCCCGGCCTGGACAATTTGCAGGCCGCCGCCCAGGTGTTGGGCGTGTCGGTGGACACACTGTTGGGTACCGAGGCCGCCGGCCCTGCCCCGGCGGTCACGTTGGACGCCATGCGTGACCTGCTGGCCGCCCGCGATGCCGAGCAGCGCAAGCACCGCCGCTTGTGGGGCCTGCTGGGGGGCGCTGCGGCTGTTGTGGTGGTACTGCTGCTGGTGGTGCAAAACCTTGCATATCAGCGTAAAATGCAAAACCTGACCGACAGCTACGCCATGTTGCAATCCCAGTTAAGCAGCACGACCGCCGATTTGAGCACCCGCATGGACGAATTGCAGGATGCCGTGCGGCAAGGCAAATCCACCGTGCTGGAATGGCGCTGGGTACCAGTTGATAAATTGCATAGGGACGTGCAAAGCAGCTGGATGCCTGTGCTGGTGCAGGTCACGCCCAGTGAGAGTACCACAGGCATGACCGCACGGCTCTCGGTCACCTACGGCGACACCACCGAGCTGCACAATATGGACGTGCTGGCCGGAGACATCTATCAGGCGCAGCTGGTGTTTACCGTGGGCCAGACCTACGACCTGACCATACAGTGGACGGCCGCCGACGGTGCCGCTGCCAACGAAAAACTGGGTACCGTGGACTTTACTGCCACCCAGACCGAGCCGGAGCTGGCTTGGGGCAGGACAGGCGGCACCCTGGACTACGGCTATTACATCAACCGCAGCGGCAATAAAAAGTACCTGCAATTGAGCTGCTACCCCGTGGAAGTGGAACTGACCGTGCCTAACTGGATGAAAATCGACGATGTAACGCTTGAACTACGCGCGGGCGAGGAAGGCGAACCACTGGTCGCCGCCCAGCTGGCCGCAGACGGCTGGTACAGCTCTGGTGAGGAAACTATGATGCACGCCGTCTGGAACGGTACCTTTTATAAAGACGATGGCCCCAATGAATGGTTGTACGCCGACGGACAGCCTTTCTACCGCGCCATCGTGACCGACGCCACCGGCACCACCTGGACCTTTGAGATGCCGTTGCAAGAAAAATAGGACGGCCTGAAATAAATATCAGAAAAAAATTGAAAAAAGTTGTTGACAAATGCGCCCCTGATTGCTATAATATCATACGCAGCGTGCCCCATGGACAGGGCAAGAACCGCTATGCGCCCGTAGCTCAGCTGGATAGAGCAACTGCCTTCTAAGCAGTGGGCCGGGGGTTCGAGTCCCTTCGGGCGCATTATGTGGTGCCTATGGCGCAGTTGGTTAGCGCGCCAGATTGTGGCTCTGGAGGCCGAGAGTTCGAATCTCTCTAGGCACCCCACCAAAGACCGTACAGTGATACACGCTGCGCGGTCTTTTCTTTATAATGGGCCGTCGCCAAGCGGTAAGGCAGAGGACTTTGACTCCTCCATCCGTCGGTTCAAATCCGGCCGGCCCAACCACGCATCCCCATAAAAAGGGGATGCGCTTTTTATTATAATTTTTTGTTTGTAAGGGATATTTTTAGGCCGGATTTGAACAGCCCGCGCCCCGTGCATACCCCGCCCACCAGCCGGGTATACTACGGGCGGAGGTGTTTTGTATGTCTTATCTGGATTGCGCGCAGTATGATTGCTGCCATAACAAGGCGGGCTGCTGCTGCCTGAACGACATCAAGGTCCATCACACCGGCGAGAGTGATGCCGTCTGCAGCAGTTACCGCAACAGCGAGGGCTATGGCAACGTTGCCACTGACAACCAGCCCGCAAGCCCCGAGACCGAGATTGCCTGCGACGACCGCGGCTGCCGCCATCAGCAGGGGCTTTGCTGCTGCGCCAGCCATGTCAGCGTGGACACCTGCAGCTGCGGCCCCGCCTGCGCTACACGGGCGCCAAGATAACCGCAAACTGCGCAAAAAGGCTTCCCTTATGGAACGGGGAAGCCTTTTTGTGTGCTTTTAGTTGCGAAACACCGCATTTCGTTGTATAATAAGACGATATAGTAGGTCTTGTGCGCCCATGCGTGGGTGCTGTACTATAAATTTGACGAAGCGAGGCGTTTTATTATGGCTACACAGCCCATCACTGTGCCTTTTGTCTCTTTCCGCCCCATGGAGAGGGAACTGGATGCCGATCTGCGCGCGGCTTTTGCCCGCGTGCTGGACAACAGCTGGTATATCGAGGGCAAAGAAGATGCCGCTTTTGAAGCCGCCTTTGCCGATTACTGCGGCGCAAAATACTGCGTCGGCTGCGGCAACGGCCTGGATGCCCTGGTGCTTATTTTAAAAGCGCTGGGCATCGGCCCAGGAGACGAGGTTATCGTGCCATCCAACACCTTTATTGCCACCGTGCTGGCTATCTCCTACGCCGGGGCAACGCCGGTCTTTGTGGAGCCGGTGCTGGCCAGCTACAACATCGATCCCGCCTGTATCGAGGCGGCCATCACCGAGAAGACCAAGGCTATTATGGCTGTGCACCTCTACGGCCAGTGCGCCGACATGGACCCTATTTTGGAGATCGCCCGTGCCCACGGCCTGAAGGTCGTCGAGGATGCAGCCCAGGCTCACGGTGCCACCTACAAGGGCCGCCGCGCAGGCAGTTTGGGCGATGCCGCCGGGTTCAGCTTTTACCCCGGCAAAAACCTGGGCGCCCTGGGCGATGCCGGCTGCGTGACCACCAGCGACAAGGCCCTGGCCGAGAAGATCCGCGCCCTGAGCAACTACGGCAGCGACTACAAGTACCATCATATTTATAAAGGCCAGAACTCCCGCCTGGATGAGATGCAGGCGGCTTTCCTGGCGGCTAAGCTGCCCCACCTGGACGCGATGAACGCCCAGCGCCGCACCATTGCCGCCCGCTATTTTGCCGAGATCACCAACCCCGCCGTGACCCTGCCCACTGTGATGCCGGGCTGTGAGCATGTATTCCACATCTTCGCCGTGCGCTGCAAAAACCGTGATGCACTGGAAAAACATCTCAACGAACGTGGTGTCGGCACCAACAAGCATTATCCCACGCCTATCCATCTGCAGGGCGCCTACAAAGAACTGGGCATCCCTGCCGGTGCGCTGCCCCTGGCTGAAGAAATCTCCGCCACGGAGCTGAGCCTGCCCATGTACTACGGCATGACCGAGGAACAGGTAACCGCTGTCATCGACGCCGTGAACAGCTTTAAGGAGTAACCATGCCCAAGGTAGGAATTGTTATCTCCAATTACAACGGCTGGCAGGATACGCTGGTCTGTCTGGACAGCCTGCAAAAGCAGACGTACAAGGACTTTGAAATTATCCTGCTGGACGATGCTTCGCCCAATGACTCGGTAGCGCAATTGCAGGATAAACTGCCTGCCAACACAGTGTTTCTGCCGCAAGAGCAGAACCTGGGCTTTGCTGCCGTCAACAATGTGGGTATGCGCCGTGCACTGGCCGATGGCTGCGACTATGTGCTGCTGCTGAACAACGACACCGCCGTTGCCCCCGATATGCTGGAGACCTTGCTGCGGGAGACCCCGGTGGGCGCCGTGAGCTGCCCAAAAATGTTGTTTATGAACCCGCCGGACGAAATCTGGTTTGCAGGCGGCACGCTGGATCCCGCTACCGGTAAGGTGAAGCACCTGGGCGGCCACGCTAAGGACGGTTCCGCCTTTGCCCAAAAGCAGCAGGTGAGCTTTATCACGTTCTGCTGTGTGCTGTTGCCGCGGGCGGTCATTGAACAGGTTGGTTATCTCGACGAGACACTGTTTATGTATTGCGAGGATGTGGATTACTGCATCCGTTTAGGGCAAGCCGGTGTGCCGCTGTGGTTCCTGCCCGATGCCAAACTGTGGCATAAGGCAGGCGGCAGCGCAGGGGGCATGTTGTCGGTGTACTATATCACCCGCAACACGCTGTATTTGACCTGCAAGGGCAAATCCCGCGCCTACGCGAAGAGGAAAACCGTGCTGCCGATTCTCACCGGCGCGGCCCGCTATGCGCTGACCAAGGCGCTGGGTCGCAAAAAAGGCCGCAGTTATGGCGCCTACCGTGGTGCCGTGGACTTTTGGAACGGCAAGATGGGGCGGATGGAACCGCCCAAAACGAAGGAGAATTGATTTTGGCACAGACGCTGTCGATCATTCTGGCACAGTATTACCCGGATAAAATGCAGCTGCGCCACACGCTGGACTCGCTGCTGATACAGGATACCTACGATTTTGAGCTCATCATCGCCGATGATGGCTCGCCGGAGGATTACTGGGATGACACCCACGCCTACTTGGCGGCCCACGACTTTACCAACGTAAAACTGTCCAAAAACAAGGTCAACCAGGGCACAGTCACTAATATGCTCCACGCGGTGGAACTGGCCAGCGGGCAGTGGATCGCCGGTATCTCGCCGGGCGACTATGTGTACGATGCCTCCACCATCCGCTGGGTGCTGGACATGCTGCGCAGGGACGCTCCGCAGGTGGCCTTTGGAAAGTCCGCCTATTACCGGCAGGAAAGCGACGGCACGCTGGTGCAGCTGCCCGGGGAGACGCCGTTTGACCGCACCCCCTACGATGCGGCCCACTACGATAACAAGGCTATCCGCCGCAATGTGCTGTTGTACGATGACGGCATCAGCGGCATTGAAACAATGTACGAGCGCGGAATTTTCCTGGATGCGCTGCAAAAGATGAATGGCCGCGTCCGCTTTGCCGAGGACTTTGCCACCCGGTTGTTTGCCGTGCAGGGGGTTCCGATCCGCTGCTATGATCGGATTCTGCGCTGGTACGAGTACGGTACCGGTGTTTCCACCAACGAGAAGGCCCGCGCCAGGATGGAAGCCGATTGGCGCGCCATGCTGACGCTGATGCGGGAATTGTATCCCCAAGACCGGCTGGTCCGCCTGGCGTGGGAGTATTACCACAACGACCGCCACAAATCCCGCCTGTTGCGCGGGCTGATCGGCCGTCTGGTTGTGCCGCAGAACTGTGCGTTCAAAAAGGCGCAGCACAGCTGGCAGCCGCCGATTAACGGCGATATGGCTGAGTTGAAGAAAATCTACGCCTATGCCGAGGAGGACACACACGCATGACAACTTTGCAGAGCAGGGAAGATGCCCTGCTGCGCCGGGTCAGGGCCTTTGATTGGGCCCGCCTGAAATGGTGCTTTGCCGCAACGGCGCTGTGTATGCTGCTGGCGCACGGCTTTGCATGGTTTAACCTGTTCCCCAGCCATGACGGCACGATTCTGGTTTTTGATGCCGATGTTGTTATGCTGCAGCTGGGGCGGTGGGTCGAACTGCTGTATTTTCGGTTTGTGCGTGGCAGAATCAATGCGCCATGGCTGAATGGAGCATTTACAATCGTGTGGACTTCACTGGCTGTATACTTGGTTGGAAAATTGCTGCAGCTGGGGAAAAAGGCAACGATAGCGCTGTGTGCGGTTTTCAGCACGGCAATCAGCGTGACCCTGCTATATGCGACGTACTACGATAAAACGGATTTGTATGCCTGTGCCATGTTTCTGGCCGTTTGGGGCGTGTACGCGGTACGGCGCTTTCGCTGCCGCTGGTGGGGCGTGCTGTTCTGCAGCGGGTGCCTCTGCCTGGCGATGGGACTATACCAGGGGTACATCGAGTTTGCCATCGGGCTGTTCCTGATCTGCCTGCTGCGTGATTGCCTGACAGAGGATCTCGCTTGGGCAGAGTATCTGCGCCGTGGGGTCACAGCCGTGGTTTCGCTGCTGCTGGGCGGCGTATTGTACGCTGTTTCGCTGAAAGTTGTGCTGGCCTATAAGCATCTGGAGTTGATTGACAGCGATAACGGCCTGCAGCAGATGAGCCGTGCCGGGGTGGCGGATTACCTGGCCCGCCTGCCCGGCGCGTACAAACAGGTATTTACCACCCTGCTGGGGTATGATGTCTGGAACAACCGTGGCATGCGGTTGGCAACGGCTGTCTGCCTGCTGCTGGGTCTTGCCTGCCTGGTACTGGCCCTGTGTAAAAAGCCACTGCGCGCCGCTGTGCAGGTGATTATCCTGTTAGTGCTGCTGCCGCTGGGGCTGAATGTGGTGTATCTGCTGTCGGAAAAGCACCCCACGCTGTTGATGCTGTACCCGGTGTATCTGGTGTATGCGTTGGTGCTGCTGCTGACTGGACTGGAGCCGGACACCATCCCCCGCAGCGCCGCCTGGCTGGCTTGCCTGCTGTGCGCCTTTATTGCCGTGCAAAATGTGATTTATGCCAACGGCGCTTACACCTACCGCAAACTGGTCTACGAGAACACACGCGCCCAGGTGTATACCATTATGGCCAAGGTGGAGGACCTGCCCGGCTATGTGGAAGGAGAGACCCCGGTGGTTTTCTCCGGTGACTTTACGGATTCCAACTTCACCTACCACAACGACCTGATCCGTCTGTATGAGGAAGGGGAGACCGGCCTTTCCGGCTCCGCCATTACCTATGACGGCACCATCAAGTGGTGGTTCGGCAATATCATGGGCAGCAGCGCCAAAGTGGTCAACACACAGGCGGAACTGGATGCCTGGGCCGAAAATCCTGCTGTGCAGGCCATGCCCAGTTACCCCGCCAGCGGCTGCATTGCCATGGTGGATGGTGCGGCTGTAATTAAACTGTCCGATTAACATGCCAGAAGAAAGGCAGATACAACGATGATTATTCAAACGATCCGCATGAAAAGCGTCACCGCCGAGGGTATGGGCACCCTCTCGGTCTTTGAGGCCGAGCACGATGTGCCCTTTGCCATCAAGCGCATCTACTACATCCACAACGTCCCGGCGGGCGTCCAGCGCGGCGGCCACGCCCACAAAAAGCTGCGCCAACTGCTGTGGTGCCCCTACGGCAAAATTCTCATCAAACTGGATGACGGATTTGAAAAGGCTGAAGTTATGCTGGACAGCCCCGACAAAGGCCTGATCGTGGAAAGCAACATGTGGCGCGACATGCTGTGGCAGCAGGACAATTCCGTTCTCTGCGTTGCCGCTGACTCCTACTATGCGCCAGATGATTATATCCGTGATTACGGAGAATTTCTGAATCGGGTGAAAAGAGGAGTCAAAGACTAATGCAGTTGCGTCGTTTACAGATTGAAGATGCTCCGCTAATGTTGGAGTGGATGCATGACCCGGATGCAGTTGCGCATATGCACGCCCGATTCGGGGCGATGACATTAGCAGATTGCCAGGCGTTCATTCAGGCTGCCCAGTCGGATTGTCCAAACCTGCATAGAGCGGTGGCAGATGATAAAGGGGTGTATCTGGGAACGGTAAGTTTAAAAAACATCGACAAACAATGCAGACAGGCGGAGTTTGCCATTGCGGTGCGGCGAGCCGCTATGGGACAGGGGGTTTCGCCCTGGGCTATGAATGCGATGCTTTCCTTTGGATTTGCCGAACTTGGACTACAACGCATTTATTGGTGCGCAGACGCGGCCAATGTTCGCGCCTGTCGTTTTTATGAAAAACAGGGGTATCACCCTTGTGAAACAACACCGGATAGGCACAATCTACTCTGGTATGAAGTGACCAACGGTTAAAGGAGAATTTATCCATGGCGAAACCTAAGGTCAGTATCCTGATCTCGTTTTACAATTTGGAACCCTATGTGGATCAGACTCTGCAGAGTGTACTGAGTCAGCAGACAACTTTTGATGTAGAGGTAGTTTGTGCTGATGATGGTTCAGATGATGGTACACAGGAAAAGCTGCATGATTGGTGCAGTCGATTCCCAGACAAAATCAGAATGTTTGTTATGGAACGTCAGCCGGGTGTGAAGCAGGATAATCGCAGCCGCATTCGCAGGTTAAATGCTATCCGGGGCCGTCTTTTTCGTGAAGCGCAGGGCGAATATATCTGTTACCTGGATGGCGATGATTTTTATACCGATGTCCATAAATTGCAAAAACAAGCGGACATTTTGGACGCTGATACGGCGCACCAATATGTAGCCTGCGGCCATAACGGCTGCTATTACTGGCAAAGCACCGGCAAAACAAAGCCAATCGAAAAGCCTATCCGTGAGTGTGGGTTGACAGCGCGGGAGTATTGGAGCTTTTTGTATATCCATACCAACGCACTGATGTTCCGTAATCTCGGTCTGCAGGGTATCGACCCTTATGCCAGCGGTGTAACGATCGACGATAATATGCTGACGGCGCAATTTTTGCCCTACGGTGGCATTTATTATTTGCCGGACTGCATGTTTGACTACCGCCAGACCGAGGGCAGTACCTTTCACTTACGCAGCTCCTATCAGAACTACATGCTCAACGCCCTGATGGTCTACGAGCAAAATCGAGTAGCCAGGGGATTTTTAGGGGCCAGTCTGGTGCGCACAATCTACGAGTACCAGCAACTCTACGCCCACCGTAAAGACCCGCAGTTGGCGGATGAAGCAGCGATTTTTCTTGAACATTTCCGTAGCTTTGGCGCTGGCCGTCTCTGCCGCCTGGTCAACTACAGCCGCGAAGCCCTGCCGGCGCGGCTTTGGTGCGAGGTGGAAAATAAATTCTGGTTCTTTATGACCAAGGTGTTCCGCCATTTTATCTGGAAACCCAAAGTACGAGCCCTGCTGGAGGAAGCACGCATCAAACTAGAACAGCAGTCTGCTGCTCAATAATTACCTCTCTCCCAAAAAGAAAGGATTGCCATGCCAACGATCAGCGTAATCATCCCGGTTTATAAAGTGGAGCGCTACCTGGACGCTTGCGTGGCCAGCGTGGTGGGGCAGACCTATCCCGATTTGGAGATCATTTTGGTTGATGACGGCAGCCCTGACAACTGCCCGGCCCTGTGCGATGCCTGGGCGGCGAAAGACACCCGCATCCGGGTCATCCACCGGTCGAATGGCGGTTTATCTGCGGCTCGCAACAGCGGGTTGGACATCTGTACTGGTGAATATATAGCCTTCGTGGACAGCGATGACCGCCTTGAGCCGGAAACGCTGGAACGCGCCTTGCGTGCCCAGCAAAGGTCCGGTGCAGATTTAGTCCTTTTCCACTACCTCTGCACTGATGAAAACGACCAACCCCTGCCGGACCGCACTCCGGCGGACCGTGAGGAAGAAGCGTTGACGCCGCCGCAATTCTGGGAAAAATTCTTTGCCAGCGGTGATGCCTGTACCTATTATGTGGTAGCATGGAACAAACTGTACAGAGCTGAGCTGTTCCATACGCTGCGCTATGCCGAGGGCAAGCGGTATGAGGATATGTTCCTTTTGCCGAATTTGGTTGGGCAGTGCAGGAAAATCCTCTGCCTGAATTTTCGCGGTTACCGCTATGCCCAGCGCACCGGCAGCATCATGTCCCAGGGTGACCCTCGCAACTACCTGGACCGCAGTGAATACCTGCTGGAATGGACCACTACCTTCGCCGCCAGGGGCGACACTCTGCGGGCCGAGGGGCTTTTGAACGACGCAATTGAAAATCTGGCCGAGAAAGACCGCTTCGACCTTTCCACCCCCGCCCAACAGCAGCGCTACCGCACAGCCTGCCGTGCCTGCGCCGATGCCTACTGCGACCTTGCCCAGCGCACCGGCCGGCGCAGTATGCTGTTGCGTGCCGCACTGCTGCGGTTGGGCCTGCCGGTTTACCAGGCTTTCCTCAAACACAAAGCGTAAGGAGCTTTACTCATGGAGCAAACACAACCCAAAAAGCAGTACCATGTGCATTACGGCCCTGCCGGGGGCCGCACCCGCGTGGATTTTGATGAACTGTGGCGGTATAGGGATCTGATTTGGCTGTTTGTCAAGCGCGATTTTACCGTGCTGTACAAGCAGACGGTGCTGGGTCCGGCGTGGATTTTAATTAACCCGCTGCTGTCGATGGCGATGTACACGGTCATGTTTGGTACCATCGCCAACCTGTCCACAGGCGGCGTGCCGCAACCGCTGTTCTACCTGGCGGGCACGGCCGTGTGGACCTTCTTCTCCTCCTGCATCAACAAGGTGTCGGGCACATTTACCACCAACTCCAACATCTTCAGCAAAGTGTATTTTCCGCGGCTGGCCATGCCCATTTCCACAATGCTGTCCGGGTTCATCAACTTCCTGGTGCAGTTCGTGATGTTCTTCTGCCTGCTGCTGTTTTACGTGGTGTGCGGCGAGGTGGCCCCCAACTGGGCGGCTATGCCGCTGCTGCTTCCCATCGTGCTGCAGGTGGGCCTGCTGGGCCTGGGCTGCGGCATCATCGTGTCCAGCGTCACTACCCGCTACCGCGACCTGATGGTCGTTGTCACTTTCGGTGTGCAGCTGTGGATGTACGGTACGCCGGTGGTCTACCCGCTGTCGATGATCTCCAATCCGTTGCTGCGCGCCGCGATGATCGCCAACCCCATGACCGCCCCGATGGAAAGCTTCCGCGCGGTCTGCTTCAGTTCGGGAGAAGTCTCGGTGCTGATGTGGGTCATCTCGCTGGCGTGGACGGTCGTGCTGCTGGGCGTAGGCATTTCGCTGTTCGGCAAGGTCGAAAAGACCTTTGTCGATACGGTTTGACGGGAGGTACGGCATGGAAAATCAGGAATTGATGATCCGCGTGCAGGGCGTCAAAAAACAGTATCGCCTGGGCCAGATCGGCGGCGGTACACTGCGCGGCGATCTGCAAAGCTGGTTGGCCCGCAAGCGCGGCAAGGAAGACCCCAATACCTTGATTGGCACCGACCAACGGCTGGTGGGCACCACCTTTATGGCGCTCAACGGCGTCAGCTTTACAGTAAACAAAGGAGAGGCCGTGGGCATCATCGGCTCCAACGGCGCGGGCAAGTCCACGCTGCTGAAGCTGCTGACCCACGTGACGGCCCCTACCTCCGGCGATATTGACCTGTACGGCCGCGTGGCCTCGATGCTGGAAGTCGGCACCGGTTTCCACCCCGAGATGACGGGCCGCGAGAACGTCTACCTCAATGGTGCCATTCTGGGCATGACCCGCGCCGAGATCGACGCCAAAATGGACCAGATCATCGAGTTCTCCGAGGTCGGGGACTTCATCGACACCCCGGTCAAGCGCTACTCCAGCGGCATGTACGTCAAGCTGGCTTTCAGCGTGGCGGCCCACCTGGACAGCGAGATCATGATCATGGACGAGGTCCTGGCCGTCGGCGATATGAAGTTCCAGAAAAAATGCCTGACCAAGATGCGCCAGGCCGCCAAGCAGGACGGCCGCACGGTGCTGTACGTCAGCCACAACATGGCCACCATCCGCGACCTCTGCGACCGCTGCATCGTGCTGGACAAAGGCAAGGTCGTCTTTGACGGCAACGTGGACACCGGCATTGCCATCTACATGTCCAACAACTACAGCAGTGAGCGCTTTTTAGACTTTACCGATTTCCGCCGCCCCAGCTGGATCGAACGCAAAAGCATCCGCATGCGCAGCGTCGAGTTCCATGTGGATACGCTGGAAGCCGTCGAGCGAAGCCAGCCCGTGGAGGTGGAGTACATCTACGATTCCACCGAGGACCGCGACCAGATCGGCATCTTCTTTGAAGTGCACGACGAGTTCGACGTGCCGGTGGCCACGGCCTGCCTGTACGGCATGCACATCCGCAAGGGCTGTAACCGCGTGACGGCCAAGTACGATTTCAGTATGCTGGCCGCAGGCACCTACAGCAACGTGTTCACTACCTTTACGCTGGGCGATGGCGGCAGCTTCAACACCGAGGACCGCACCCAGGGCGTACAGTTCAAGCTGGTAAATACCCTCAAACAGGGCGAGGCTGTGTGGCAGACCGTCTACTTTGGCTCTACCCATCTGCCGGATGCCCAGCTTTGCAAGGAAGAACTGATTTAAACAAGAAAAAACCACCTTTCCCAAAGAAACGGAAAAGGTGGTTTTTTATGTACAATCGTGAAATTACCGATAATCGATCCCCAGCGTGGGCAGACCGTTCAGGGTCCAATCGGCCAGGTTGCCGTCCTGGTACTCGTAGTAGCCTTGGGCGGCGATCATGGCGCCGTTGTCGCCGCAGTATTTCAGCTCCGGCAAAAAGACACGGGCACCCAGTTTTTGGGCACCGTCGTTCACCAGCTGGCGCAGGCGGCCGTTGGCGGCGACGCCGCCGGCCAGCACGACCTGCTTGGCACCGGTGTCGGCGGCAGCGGTGAGCAGCTTCTTGGCCAAGATCTGGTCGATGCGCTCCTGGAAGC
>OLNS01001577.1_pt1 | contig 16936 bp, 5 predicted proteins | sample 1673031 | NCBI WGS metagenome assembly OLNS01 (sample SAMEA3136748, study PRJEB25190) | human gut metagenome | biome: human gut; feature: human-associated habitat; material: faeces | place: Austria | collected 2013
AGTCTCAGTAAGCACATCTGAATCTGCATCAGCGTCAGCGAGCGTCTCAGAATCAACAAGTGCATCTGAATCAGTCTCAGTCTCAGAATCAGTAAGCGCCTCTGAATCTGCATCAGTCTCTGCGTCAGAATCAACAAGCACATCAGTTTCTGTATCTGCATCAGAATCAGCAAGCACATCCGCTTCAGTCTCTGCCTCAGAATCAGTAAGCGCCTCTGAATCTGCTTTAGCATCTGCGTCAGTCTCAGTAAGCACATCTGAATCTGCATCAGCGTCAGCGAGCGTCTCAGAATCAGCGAGCACATCAGTTTCTGTATCAGAGTCGGCGTCAGCAAGCACATCAGTTTCTGTCTCTGCGTCAGTCTCAGTAAGCACATCTGCATCAGAGTCAGCGTCAGCAAGTACATCCGCTTCAGTCTCTGTATCAGAATCAGTAAGCGTATCTGAATCAGCTTCAGTGTCTGCCTCAGCGAGCGCCTCTGAATCAGCAAGTACATCAGTTTCTGTATCAGAGTCAGCTTCTACATCAGCATTCTTGAGTGCCTCTGAAAGCACAAGTGCTTCAACATCATTGAGTACTTCAGCAAGTCTTTCAACCTCTGCCTCAACAAGCGCTTCAGTGTCTGCCTCAACAAGTGCCTCAGAATCAACTTCTGAAGTGAAAGATCCTAAGCACAAACGTGGTAGCCAAGCGCTTCCGAAGACTGGTGAGGAAAACTCATCATTGTCAATGGCATTTGGTGCTTTGGCAACTGCAACAGGTCTCGCCTTTCTTGCTAAACGTAAGAAAGATGAAGAAGAAAGTGAAGACTTCTAAGTCTTAGTAAGTTTAATCATTATCTTTTAGCAAGATAATCAAATATCCCCTATCGATTAGAGTGATTTCCTAATTGGTAGGGGATTTTTTTAGTCTGATATTCTAAAAATACAAATAGTTTTAATAAGTCTTAGGGTTAGCATTATTATCGTATTTTTAGGGAAATGAAAGAAAGGATTAATCGCTAGAAAGCAATCTTGAAATGAGATTTTTTGCTTAATTTTATGATAAAATTGAAAGGAGTGTTTTAATCAAAAATAAATGGAGTATATATGTTTTTTAGAAGGAATGAAGGTCAATATCGTGAAACCGATCGTGTAACACGCTTTAAATTGGTTAAGTCAGGAAAGCACTGGCTTCGTGCGGCGACGTCGAATTTTGGTCTTTTCAAGGTGCTTAGAGGAGGCATGGATACACCGTCTGTTGCTGCCCATCAGGTAGAGGTGGATGTACCTGCTTTTTCAGGTCAGACAGTGCTTAAGGGAGTGCTTGCAACGGGGACCTTGCTAGGTGGTTCTGTTGTGACTCAAGTAGCTCATGCGGATGAAATGACTGATCAGCCGATTTTGGAAAGTGAAGCAGGAGCTAAGACTGATCTCTTGGCTGCATCTGATTCCGTTGTTCTTGGAAATATGGAGTCTGTGTCCAGTGTTCAAGAGAGTCAAGTTAATAGTCAAGGGTCATCAGAAACTGCGTCAAGTCAGACTTCGGAGGCTTCTTTGAGTGAGTCTTTATCACGCAGCCAATCTGTGTCTGTTTCTGAATTAGCTTCAAGATCGACATCCTTGTCATTGAGTGCCTCGCTTTCTGCTTCCTTGTCAGCTTCATTAGCTTCTAAGTTGGAATCAGTAAGTCAGACGGATTCTTCTTTACATAGTCTGTCAGAGAGCGCAGCTGAAAAATCATCAGATCATAGTACAAGTACATCTGTTCAGTCAGTTAGCAAGAGTGATAGTAGTGATTCTAAAGATGGTGTGAATCTTGTGAGCTCGGAATCTGCTTTGTTAAACGCTTCCTTGACATCTGAAGTGCAAACGAATCTCAAATTGTCTGATACGGCGACTGGTCTGCTAGCTGCCTCGGTTGTGGCAGATGCTGAGCGTTTAGAACAAGAAAAGCGTCTCAAAGATCTTGCCTTAGACATTTATACCTATAAAGCTCAAGCTGTCGATTTGCCAAATACGGATGCTGCTATTCTCAAGGGAGATAAAGCCCTGGATGCCATTCGTGTCAGCCTGGCTGATCGTGACAGTGATGTGGCACCTACGATTACTCAGGCTCGTCAGGCGAGAAATAGTCTTGCCAATGCGGTGCTTCGTGCGACATCTGGTCAGCGTGATCCTCGTAATGGTTCTCGCATTGATGCTAATAGTAATCTCCGTGCACCCCAGTATAATTTAGGTTCGGCTAACAATGCCTTGATTTCTGTTTACAACTCTGACTACATCAATCAGGCTTATAATGTTGTTGAAACTATTCCTACACGAAATAGTATTAAAAGCATTGGCTACGCTTCTGGTAGTGATCGTGTGAATGGAATCAACGTGCCTCAGACCTCTGCATTGAAAAATAGTGCGGTAGCCTTTAATATTTTTGGAACTGTTGGGCAGACAGAGGTCGTAACGCCTGGGAAAATTTATAATGTTTCTTTTGTAGTTACCAATACGGCTAATCAGTCAGTGACACGCACGCTTCGTATCCAGGTTTTGCCACAAAATGATGGTATTCGTAATCCGATTACGGCTGTGACAACGGGGACCTATGTTAATGACACAAGTAATCTCGCTCAAGCCGAAAAAGATAAGGTTTGGGAGGCCTTTAAGACTGCTAACCCAAATATTGCCACTTCAAAGGATTTTAAATCTTATTCGGTTTCATCATCTGGTGTGGTGACTATTACTTATAAAGATAACACCACAAATGATGTGACGGCTCCAGTGAAGCGACTTGCAGCACCAACGGTTGAAACGAGATTATTGGACAAGGCTTACACGCAGGCACCTGTAACGGTGACAGGAGCTGAGCCAGGTTCTACAGTCGTTCTATACAATAATGACGACGAAGTGGGAACAGCAGTGGCAGATGCTTCGGGTCAAGCGATTGTGACGCCGACAGTTAAGTTACAAACAGGTGGTGTAACTGCCAAAGCTCGCATCATGTATGATGATTATGCGGTATACTCAGATGCCAGCAATTCCGTGGCTGTAACGGATGGGACGCGTCCTGAAGTGACGGCTAAGTTGACTGTCGATGGTGTGGAACCTAAGTCTACGCCTCTCGAAGGTGGTGGGAAAAACTATACCATCTATGCTGGCGATGATGCTGTTTTGACTTTCACGGCTACAGATGACAGTGGTAAGCTTAAAGAAATGAAAGTCGTTGCAAGAGCCGACTTGGATGACAATGCCTTGAACGGAAATTTCTTTGGTAGTAGCCAGTATGGAACAGGTAATATTGCACCGATTACGGGAGATATCACAGCAACGAGTGACAATCCTGCAACCATCACAGCGACCATTCATTTGAAAGATGACCTTTACCATTCCTTCCGAAACACATGGCAACGTAATGTTGCTGCTATCGACAATGCATCAAATATGAACCGTCCAAATGGCTTGGGTGAGATTCGTATTACTCAGGGACGCTTAGCAGATCGAACGCCGGGTGTGGCACCGACAAGCACTATTCAGGTGACCAGCCTGACTGCCTTAACAGATGCAGATAAAAGCAAGATTATTGCGGCTGTGTCGGCCTTGAATCCAGAGGCTGCCAACCGTATTAAGTCTTATACGGTTAATAGCGATGGAACAGTAACGATTACTTATAAAGACAGTACGACGAATGTTGTGACGGTGAAATTGTCGGATAGTGATCACAGCCAGTCAATGTCGCAAAGTGCCAGTCAGTCTAAGCAGGAATCAATTTCTCAAAGTCGAAGTGAGTCAGCTAAGCAGTCTGCATCGACCAGCCTTTCATTGAGCACGGTTGCTTCAAAAAGTGTCTCAAGTTCCTTGAGTTTATCAGCACAACAGAGTGTTTCAAGATCACAAAGCCAATCTGCTTCAACGAGTGCGTCATTGAGTGTCGTGAAGTCACAGAGTGTTTCAAAATCACAAAGTCAATCAGCCTCAGCGAGTGCTTCTTTGAGTGCCGTGAAATCGGCGAGCATTTCAAGTTCCTTGAGTGAGTCCTTGAAGACAAGCGTCTCACAAAGTGAGTCAGCTTCAACAAGTACATCTTTGAGTGCAGTGAAATTGGAGAGCGTTTCAAGTTCTTTGAGTGAATCCTTGAAGATAAGCGTCTCACAAAGTCAATCAGCCTCAACAAGTACATCTTTGAGTGCAGTGAAATCGGATAGCATTTCAAGTTCCTTGAGTGAGTCTTTGAAGACTAGTGTCTCACAAAGTGAGTCCGCTTCAACGAGTGCGTCTTTGAGTGTTGAGAAATCAACAAGTGTTTCAAGTTCCTTGAGTGAATCCTTGAAGACCAGCGTCTCACAAAGTGAGTCAGCCTCAACAAGTACATCTTTGAGTGCCGTGAAATCGGCGAGCATTTCAAGTTCCTTGAGTGAGTCCTTGAAGACAAGCGTTTCGCAAAGTCAATCAGCCTCAACAAGTACGTCTTTAAGTGCTGCTAAGTCAGCGAGTGTCTCAAGTTCCTTGAGTGAGTCTTTGAAGACTAGCGTCTCACAAAGTGAGTCCGTCTCAGAAAGTGCGTCAATGTCGGCTTCACAATCAGTGTCAAACTCCGAGTCAGCTTCAGAAAGTGCGTCAATGTCGGCTTCACAATCCGTGTCAAACTCCGAGTCAGCTTCAGAGAGTGCGTCAGTGTCTGAATCACAATCTGTATCTAATTCTGACTCAGCCTCTGTAAGTGAATCAGTATCAGAATCACAGTCTGTCTCAAACTCCGAGTCAGCTTCAGAGAGTGAGTCAACGTCAACATCACAGTCTGTTTCAAACTCCGAGTCAGCTTCAGTAAGTGAATCAATTTCAGAATCACAATCAGTTTCTAACTCTGAAAGTGCCTCAGTAAGTGCTTCAATCTCAGAATCACAGTCTGTCTCAAACTCAGAATCCGCTTCAGAAAGTGCATCTGTGTCTGAGTCGCAATCAGTTTCAACCTCCGAGTCAGCCTCAGTAAGTGAATCAGTTTCAGAATCACAGTCTGAATCAAATTCCGAGTCAGCATCAGTAAGTGCATCAGTTTCTGAATCACAGTCTGCTTCAAACTCCGAGTCAGCATCAGTAAGTGAATCAATCTCAGAATCACAATCAGTGTCTAATTCCGAATCAGCGTCAGTAAGTGAATCAACATCGATATCACAGTCTGAATCAAATTCCGAGTCAGCATCAGTAAGTGAATCAATCTCAGAATCACAATCAGTGTCTAACTCTGAATCCGCTTCAGAGAGTGCATCAGTTTCTGAATCACAATCTGCATCAAACTCAGAGTCAGCGTCAGTAAGTGAATCAATCTCAGAATCACAATCGGTGTCTAATTCCGAATCTGCTTCAGAGAGTGCATCAGTGTCTGAATCACAATCTGTATCAAATTCAGAATCAGCCTCAGTAAGTGCGTCAGTTTCTGAATCACAGTCCGCTTCAACTTCCGAATCAGCGTCAGTAAGTGAATCAATTTCAGAATCACAGTCTGCTTCAACCTCAGAATCAGCGTCAGTAAGTGAATCCATTTCAGAATCACAATCAGTGTCTAATTCCGAATCAGCTTCAGAGAGTGCGTCAGTTTCAGAATCACAGTCTGAATCAAACTCAGAATCAGCGTCAGAAAGTGCTTCTGTATCAGAATCACAATCAGTGTCAAACTCAGAAACAGCATCAGCAAGTGCATCAGTTTCAGAATCACAATCTGTTTCAAACTCCGAGTCCGCTTCAGAGAGTGCTTCAGTTTCCGAGTCACAGTCTGTCTCAAACTCAGAATCATCTTCAGAAAGTGCTTCAGTTTCCGAGTCACAGTCTGTCTCAAACTCAGAATCATCTTCAGAAAGTGCTTCAATCTCTGAATCACAATCTGTCTCAACTTCCGAGTCAGCCTCAGAGAGCGAGTCGACATCAGCGTCACAATCAGAGTCTAACTCAGTTTCAGCGTCATTAAGTGAATCTATCTCAGAATCACAGTCTGTCTCAAACTCAGAATCAGTCTCAATAAGTGAATCAATTTCAGAGTCACAATCTGTATCAAATTCCGAATCCACTTCGGAAAGTGCGTCAGTTTCTGAATCACAGTCTGTCTCAACTTCCGAATCCGCTTCAGAGAGTGCATCAGTGTTTGAGTCGCAATCAGTATCAAACTCAGAGTCAGTATCAGAGAGTGAATCAGTAAGCGAATCGCAATCAATTTCAAACTCAGCATCAGCGTCAGTAAGTGCGTCAATTTCAGAATCACAGTCTGCTTCAACTTCAGAGTCAGCGTCTGTAAGTGCTTCAATCTCAGAATCACAATCTGTCTCAACTTCCGAATCCGCATCAGCAAGTGCGTCAATTTCAGAGTCGCAGTCTGTCTCTAATTCAGAATCCGCATCAGCAAGTGCATCAGTAAGCGAATCACAATCAGTGTCTAATTCCGAGTCAGCGTCATTAAGTGAATCTATCTCAGAATCACAATCAGTGTCTAATTTTGAATCAGCATCAGAGAGTGCGTCAGTTTCTGAATCACAGTCTGTTTCAAACTCAGCTTCAGCATCAGAGAGCGAGTCGACATCGACATCACAATCCGAATCGAATTCAGTCTCAGCGTCAATCAGTGCGTCTGTTTCGGAATCGCAATCTGCCTCAACTTCAGAATCAGCGTCAGTAAGTGAATCTATCTCAGAATCACAATCTGCCTCAAATTCAGAATCAGCTTCAACAAGTGCTTCAGTTTCAGAATCACAATCCGTTTCAAACTCAGAGTCAGCTTCAGAAAGTGCATCAGTAAGCGAATCGCAATCATTGTCTAATTCCGAGTCTGCATCTGCAAGTGAGTCGATTTCAGAATCACAATCATTGTCTACTTCAGAATCCGCGTCTGTAAGCGAATCAATCTCTGAGTCACAATCAGAGTCGAATTCAACTTCAGCCTCAGTAAGTGCTTCAATTTCAGAGTCACAATCTGTTTCAACTTCCGAGTCAGCTTCAGCAAGTGAGTCAGTTTCGGAATCACAGTTTGTTTCAACTTCCGAGTCATCGTCAGTAAGTGAATCCATTTCAGAATCACAGTCTGTTTCAAATTCAGAATCCGCTTCAGAGAGTGAATCCATTTCAGAATCACAATCAGCCTCAACTTCCGAGTCAGAGTCAGAAAGTGCGTCAGTTTCAGAATCACAGTCTGCTTCAAACTCAGAGTCAGTGTCTGTAAGTGAATCCATTTCAGAATCACAATCTGTTTCAACTTCAGAATCAGCATCAGTAAGTGCATCAGTAAGCGAATCACAATCAGTCTCAAACTCAGAATCAGCCTCAGAAAGTGCTTCAATTTCAGCTAGTGAGTCAGCATCATTGAGTGAATCTCGAAGTACAAGTGCGTCAGTTTCGGCTTCTGAATCAGAATCATTAAGTACATCAAGCTCTTTGAGTGCTTCTGTATTTGAAAGTCAGTCTCAAGCCATCAGTTCTTCAATTTCTGCAATCATTTCAACTGTTGAGTCTATTTCGAACTCCGCTTCAAGCTTTATTTCAGCTAGTGAATCGATTTCAACATCTAACTCAGCATCATTGAGTGAGTCGGCGTCATTGAGTGCATCTGTTTCAGGCTCACAATCAGTTTCTAATTCTGGGTCAGTGTCAGAGAGTGCATCAGTGTCTGAATTACAGTCAGTCTCAAACTCAGAGTCAACATCAGTAAGTGCTTCAATCTCAGAATCACAATTAGTCTCTAATTCCGAGTCTGTATCAGAATCACAGTCTGTGTCAACCTCAGTAAGTGCTTCGATTTCTACAAGTGAGTCTGTATCGTTGAGCGAATCGCAAAGTGCAAGTGCATCTGCATCAGAATCCGCTTCATCAAGCGTTTCAGTATCCGAGTCAGCATCTACATCAGTATTCTTGAGTGCCTCTGAAAGCACAAGCACTTCAGCAAGTATCTCAACTTCATTGAGTACATCAGCAAGTCTTTCAGCCTCAACAAGTGCATCAGAGTCAGCTTCAGCAAGTACATCCGCTTTAGTCTCAGCGTCAGAATCATCAAGCGTTTCAGCATTATTGAGTGAATCACAAAGTGCAAGTGAGTCTGTGTCAGAATCAGCAAGTACATCCGCTTCAGAATCAGAGTCGGCTTCTACATCAGCAAGTCTTTCAGCATCAGCAAGTGTATCTGAGTCGTTGTCTGCATCAGCTTCAACTTCAGTGAGTGTGTCTGCCTCAGAATCTGCTTCAGCAAGTGAGTCAGTATCCTTGAGCGAATCACAAAGTGTAAGTGCATCAGAGTCTGTATCAGCAAGCACATCTGCTTCAGTCTCAGCGTCAGAATCAGCGAGCGTATCCGCTTCAGTATCTACGTCAGCCTCAGTAGGTGCGTCAGAATCAGCCAGCACGTCTGAGTCAGCATCAACAAGTACCTCTATCTCAGAATCACAGTCTGTTTCAAACTCAGTCTCTGCCTCAGAATCAGCGAGCACATCAGTTTCTGTATCTGAGTCAGCGTCAGCGAGCGCATCCGCTTCAGAAAGTTCTTCGATTTCAGCTAGTGAGTCTTTATCGTTGAGCGAATCACAAAGTGTAAGTGCATCAGAGTCTGTATCAGCCAGCACGTCTGAGTCAGTCTCAACAAGTGCCTCTGTCTCAGAATCCGCTTCATCAAGTGTTTCAGTCTCAGAGTCAGCATCATTGAGTGAATCACAATCAGCCTCAGAAAGTACTTCGATTTCAGCTAGTGAGTCTGTATCGTTGAGCGAATCACAAAGTGAAAGTGCATCAGAGTCTGTGTCATTGAACGAATCGCAAAGCGCAAGCACATCTGCTTCAGTCTCTGTCTCAGAATCCGCTTCATCAAGCGTTTCAGTCTCAGAGTCAGCATCATTGAGTGTCTCATTGAGTGAATCACAATCAGTCTCAGTAAGTTCTTCGATTTCAACAAGTGAGTCTGTATCGTTGAGCGAATCACAAAGTGTAAGTGCATCAGAGTCTGTATCAGTAAGCACATCTGCTTCAGTCTCAGCGTTAGAATCAGCGAGCGCCTCAGCTTCAGTGTCTGCCTCAGAATCAGCGAGCGCCTCAGCTTCAGCCTCAACAAGTGCCTCTGTTTCAGAATCCGCTTCTACATCAGCATTCTTGAGTACTTCTGAAAGCACAAGCACTTCAACAAGTATTTCAACATCATTGAGTACTTCAGCAAGTCTTTCAACCTCTGCCTCAACAAGCGCTTCAGTGTCTGCCTCAACAAGTGCCTCAGAATCAACTTCTGAAGTGAAAGATCCTAAGCACAAACGTGGTAGCCAAGCGCTTCCGAAGACTGGTGAGGAAAACTCATCATTGTCAATGGCATTTGGTGCTTTGGCAACTGCAACAGGTCTCGCCTTTCTTGCTAAACGTAAGAAAGATGAAGAATAGGTCGAAGATTATTCGTATTTCAGAATTGTAATAGTCTTTGCAATGCTCAGATAAGCACAAAAAAACACCTTCATGTTAGCTAACCATTCTAGCTAGAAGGTGTTTTTTGATTTGGAGATGTTGTGACAGTTTCAAAATGGAACAAACCTTTTGAAATACTAACGACTACATAAAAATAGGAGACCACTTAAACATGGACTCCTATTTGTTGGTTTGCTCATTATCTTGTTTATACATCACTGTTCCCACAGTTACGAGAATAGTTAACAGAATCGGTATAAATCGAAAAACTCCCCAGTCAGGGTCATAAGCCAAAAGGACAGAAGCTATATAAAAAATGATGCTTGTGTATAAGAAGTTTTTATTACCTTTTTTACGACCAATACCTGTAAAAATAGTTGCAATGATAAAACTAATCAAACTAGGTGCTAGGAAAATTATTATAAGCATTCCCCAAGGATTTGACAGACCGAAGAGCAAGAATAAGACAAGATAGACTATGGCTAAATAAAAGGCAATTGACAGGAGAATAGAAGCAACTCTGTTGTCTGGAGAATTATTCTTAATGAAGTCCGGCTTAATGACCTCTTGACCAGTCTTACCCTTATCTTGGCTTGTGTTGAAGTTTGTATGTTGTACTGACATCTTTCTCACCTACCCCTCTATTTGTGTCTAAATAGGTTAATTCTTTCACCTTTATTATACTCCTTTTTTTCTTAGTTTCAGCAAGATCGATAGGCTTTTGAGACATTTTTATGTGATGGCTTGTTGCTCGATGTTCTGCTTTCTTACTGGCACTATAGGTCCCAATTTAAAGCCCTTACACCTCAGTAAGTAATGAATGGCTTAGATAGTTAGAATTTAGTTTTTATATGAGAAAATAGTCTAAAAAAGCCCCCTATTTTAACAGACCTAATGGTTTGGTAAGGATGCTATTTTTTGTCGCTTTGAGAGAAGTGCCTTAAGGATTTTGTGAATTTTCATTAGATTTCCTTGTAATCCCATTAAAAGAAGTACCTTATCAATAATCATTCTAAATAGCCATAGAGTGTCAGTTTTCTGTTTCTCAATGAACTAAAATGACCATTTTTATATTTCTAAACACTCATTTAAAGCTAATGTCATTAAAACAACAAAAGGACTTTTCTAAAAATTATGAAAATTTATCGAATCTTATTGAAAAAAAGCTTTCAATGATTTAGAATGAAGCTATAAATGGGAAAAAGGAGTCTTTTTATTATGGACAAAAAAGTACATTATAAAATGCACAAAGTTAAGAAACAATGGGTAACCATCGCAGTTACAGGGATGTCGCTCGGTGCAGTCTCAGCGGTTTCTTTAGGGACTAACGACGGTGTCGTTCAGGCCGACGAACATACGGATGCTACTGTAGCCATCCCCGATATTACTGTTGATACGGGTACTGTATCTAACGATACAACGGCTGCTCAGGATCCAACTACAGCAGTTGCAGCGACAAATGATGTCGCAACTGACCAAGCAGCTCCAACAGCAACTTTCGATTTGACAACTGATACAACAAATACAGTTGCAGCGAATGCTGTTGATACGGCAGCGACAGTCGGTACTGATCGTGCAGCAACTACAACAGATACAACAGCAACCAACGATACAGCTGTTGCTACAACAAATAACAACACTACAACTGACACAACAACAGTTACTGATCGCGCAGCGATACGTGAACGTCGTGCGACTGGTGCTCGACGTGGTCCTACAGGAGGCCGTCGTGCTACCCCAGTTAACGGCAATACTAACAATGCTAATAATACTGTCACAGTAGTAAACAACGACCTTCCAGCAACTAACACTGTCGTAACTGATGGTCCAAGCCACATCAAAACAATTGATGGAAAACAATACTACGTTGAAGATGACGGCACTATTCGTAAGAATTATGTCCTTGAACGTAACGGCGGAAGCCAATACTTCAACGCTGAAACTGGTGAATTGTCTAACCAAAAAGAATACCGTTTCGACAAGAATGGTGGAACAGGTTCATCAGCCGATAGCACAAACACAAACGTTACTGTAAATGGTGATAAAAATGCCTTTTATGGTACAACTGATAAAGATATCGAACTTGTTGATGGTTACTTCACTGCCAACACATGGTACCGTCCAAAAGAAATCTTGAAAGATGGTAAAGAGTGGACTGCCTCAACTGAAAATGACAAACGTCCATTGCTTACGGTTTGGTGGCCAAGCAAGGCTATCCAAGCGAGCTACCTCAACTACATGAAGGAGCAAGGTCTCGGTACCAATCAGACCTATACGTCATTCAGCTCACAAACTCAGATGGACCAAGCAGCGCTTGAAGTTCAAAAACGTATTGAAGAACGTATTGCGCGTGAAGGCAACACTGACTGGTTGCGTACAACTATCAAAAATTTCGTGAAGACCCAACCAGGTTGGAATTCAACTTCTGAAAATCTTGATAACAGCGATCACTTGCAAGGTGGTGCCCTTCTCTATAACAACGATAGTCGTACAAGCCATGCTAATTCTGATTATCGTCTCTTGAACCGCACACCAACTAGCCAAACAGGTAAACACAATCCTAAGTATACTAAGGATACAAGTAACGGTGGTTTCGAGTTCTTGTTGGCTAATGATATCGACAACTCAAACCCAGCGGTTCAAGCTGAGCAGTTGAACTGGCTCCACTACATCATGAACATCGGTACTATTACTGGTGGTTCTGAAGATGAAAACTTCGATGGTGTTCGTGTCGATGCCGTGGATAATGTCAATGCCGACCTTCTCCAAATTGCTTCAGATTACTTCAAAGCTAAATATGGTGCTGATCAAAGTCAAGATCAAGCCATTAAACACATGTCTATCTTGGAAGCATGGTCTCACAATGACCCATACTACAATGAAGACACTAAAGGTGCTCAATTGCCAATGGATGACCCTATGCACTTGGCATTGGTATATTCACTCTTGCGTCCAATCGGTAACCGTTCAGGAGTTGAACCACTCATTTCAAATAGTATGAATGACCGTTCTGAAAGTGGTAAAAACTCTAAACGTATGGCTAACTACGCCTTTGTGCGTGCTCACGACTCTGAGGTACAATCAATCATTGGTCAAATCATCAAAAATGAAATCAACCCTCAATCAACAGGGAATACCTTCACTCTTGATGAAATGAAGAAAGCCTTTGAAATCTACAACAGAGACATGCGTAGTGCTAACAAGCAGTACACACAATATAATATCCCATCAGCATATGCCTTGATGCTTACGCATAAGGACACTGTGCCACGTGTTTACTATGGAGACATGTACACAGATGATGGTCAATATATGGCTCAAAAATCACCATATTACGATGCTATTGAAACCCTCTTGAAAGGCCGTATCCGCTATGCAGCTGGTGGTCAAGATATGAAGGTTAACTACATCGGTTATGGTAATACTAATGGTTGGGATGCTGCAGGTGTCTTGACTTCTGTACGTTATGGTACAGGGGCTAACAGTGCTTCTGATGCTGGTACAGCAGAAACACGTAACCAAGGTATGGCAGTTATCGTTTCAAACCAACCTGCCCTTCGTTTGACAAGTAACTTGACTATTAACATGGGTGCGGCTCACCGTAACCAAGCTTATCGCCCATTGCTTTTGACAACAAAGGATGGTGTGGCTACTTACTTGAATGACAGCGATGCTAACGGTATTGTCAAATACACTGATGGTAACGGTAATTTGACATTTAATGCAAGCGAAATCCGTGGTATTCGTAACCCTCAAGTTGATGGTTACCTTGCGGTTTGGGTACCAGTAGGTGCTTCTGAAACTCAAGACGTGCGTGTGGCACCAAGTAAAGAAAAGAACAGCAGTGGTTTGGTTTACGAATCAAATGCTGCCCTTGATTCACAAGTTATCTACGAAGGTTTCTCTAACTTCCAAGACTTCGTCCAAGATTCATCACAATACACTAATAAGAAGATTGCTGAAAATGCAAACCTCTTCAAATCATGGGGTATCACATCATTCGAATTTGCCCCACAATACGTTTCAAGTGATGACGGTAGCTTCCTTGACTCAGTCATCCAAAATGGTTATGCCTTTACAGACCGTTATGATATTGGTATGAGTAAGGACAACAAGTACGGTTCATTGGCTGACTTGAAAGCAGCTCTTAAATCGCTCCACGCTGTAGGTATCTCAGCGATTGCTGACTGGGTTCCAGACCAAATCTACAACCTTCCGGGTGATGAAGTGGTCACTGCAACTCGTGTTAATAACTATGGTGAAACTAAAGACGGCGCGATCATCAATCATAGCCTCTATGCTGCTAAGACACGTACTTTTGGTAACGACTACCAAGGTAAATATGGTGGTGCCTTCCTTGATGAATTGAAACGTCTTTACCCACAAATCTTTGACCGTGTTCAAATCTCTACTGGTAAACGTATGACTACTGACGAGAAGATTACACAGTGGTCTGCGAAGTACATGAATGGTACTAACATTCTTGACCGTGGTTCAGAGTACGTGCTTAAGAATGGTCTAAGTGGTTACTATGGTACAAATGGTGGTAAAGTTAGCCTTCCAAAAGTAGTCGGAAGCAACCAATCAACTAACAACGACAACCAAAACGGTGATGGTAGTGGTAAGTTCGAGAAGAGCTGGGGCAGTGTTTACTATCGTTATAACGATGGCAAACGTGCTAAGAATGCCTTCATCAAAGATAACGACGGCAATGTTTACTACTTTGATAACTCAGGTCGCATGGCAATCGGTGAAAAGACTATCGATGGTAAACAATACTTCTTCCTCGCTAATGGTGTGCAGTTGCGTGATGGTTATCGTCAAAACCGCAGAGGTCAAGTGTTCTACTATGACCAAAACGGTGTCTTGAATGCAAATGGTAAACAAGATCCAAAACCAGATAACAATAATAATGCATCAGGACGTAACCAATTCGTTCAAATTGGTAATAACGTTTGGGCTTACTATGATGGTAACGGTAAACGTGTAACAGGTCACCAAAACATTAATGGTCAAGAACTCTTCTTCGACAACAATGGTGTCCAAGTTAAAGGTCGTACCGTTAATGAGAACGGCACTATCCGTTACTATGATGCTAACTCAGGCGAAATGGCTCGCAACCGTTTTGCTGAAATTGAACCAGGTGTTTGGGCTTACTTCAATAATGATGGAGCAGCCGTAAAAGGTTCACAAAATATCAATGGTCAAAACCTCTACTTTGATCAAAATGGTCGTCAAGTGAAAGGTGCTTTGGCTAATGTTGATGGCAACCTTCGTTACTATGATGTAAACTCAGGTGAGCTTTACCGTAATCAATTCCATGAAATCGATGGTAGCTGGTATTACTTCGATGGTAATGGTAATGCTGTCAAAGGTATGGTTACTATCAACGGACAAAACCTCCTCTTTGATAACAATGGTAAGCAAATCAAAGGTCATTTGGTTCGTGTGAACGGCGTTGTTCGTTACTATGATCCAAATTCAGGTGAGATGGCTGTTAACCGTTGGGTTGAAGTGAGTCCAGGATGGTGGGTTTACTTTGACGCTCAAGGCCGAGGACAAATCTAATCGTTTCCAAACTGTATGAACCGAGACAGTAGTCTCGGTTTTTATGGCATAACTGGGTTTCCGTAAAGACTTAAATGTGGACTGTGAAAAGTCATTTAACCCTTTTCTTGGCTGAGTTGTGAAATACCTATGACTATTTGGTGCCCAGAATGACAGCAAAATAGCCTAATCCCAATGACTATTATTAATGCACAATTTAATACGAAAAAGCTTTAAAATTAGGGATTTTCATTAAATGCTTCCAATCTATTGACGAAGCGTCAAAGTCAATCTATACTAGGAGTAATACCAGTTATTTATTGGCATCCCTAGTCGAGGACTAGTCGCAGGCTTGGCCTGTGTCATTCCTAATAGGCCATTTCTTTAACAAATACAGTAAGGCTCTAGCCATTCAAAGATGAGAAGTAGTTGTGATAGTTTATAGTGTATTTCTTGTAAGAGTGTCTTTAGGGAGAGAAAACACCATTAAAGACTCATCATTTAAGTTATAGGGGTAATCTCATTTTGATGTCACTTTCGTAAACTACTTGATAGATATTGCACATTAAAGCGCTATTTTTTCACTTAGGGGTTAAAATGATTAAAGTTCTTACACCTTACTTGTAAAAATTCGATTCTCGTATTATAGTATATATAAGAGATATCAAAAATTTTAATCTTTGATAAGAACTTGTTAGCTTCTCTGAGGGAAAATGAAATCTTAATAGAAAAGATTTCCATGAGAACTTAGCAAGTAAAGGATTTTATTTCTCATAAAAAGAAGAAAGGGGGAGTATTTTTGAGAGCCTATAGGGAAGATGCGACTGAAGCAGCAGCAAGAACTGCCGAAGAGCATATTGCACATAAATCAGCGCACTCTGATTTAGTTGATACTATAGATCTTTCTAAATTATTGACTAACCCAAAAAGTCGCTCTGACCACAGTGCCCCCTCCCCATTAGATTTTGCCAGAGCTGACGAAGCCCTCTTTGATAACCATGCTCAATCGGAAACTGTGAGGATTCCATCCAAGCAGGAGATTATCTTTCAAGGAGCGGATTCGCAAACTCCAGATCCTGAAGTCATGGAAAACCATGTCTTTACAGGGACTAGAGATGGGAAGACTGGTTTAATCGAATGGGACAAGGACAGCTATACCTATCCTAAGATATCGGTACCAGTTGTCCAGGGCTATTTCGCTGACCAAAAGGAAGCGGGTTTTAACGTTGTCACACCCTATGTGCCAACAGTAACGGAACATGTGACCTATAGGAAATTGGGACGCATAATCCCTGTGACAGAAGATGGGGAATATATTCCAGGTGCTTTGACTAAGCAGTATAACAATAACAAAAAAGATCCACGAAAGGCGGGTGAGACAGCAACACCAGCTGTTCAAGATTATATGACAGATATTAAAAGTGTAGTACCGAACAAACCAGGAGCGGACACTCCGGTTGTGTATCGTAAGATTTTCAAGAAAGCCAGCATCACTTATATCGATGAAACTACCGGTGCTTACTTGGTTAGCGACCAGTTGACCGGTGAATTAGGTGAAGCGATTGAATACGGGACAGCAACACGTATCAAGACTTTCAAAGACATGGGATATGACTTGATTCAGGACGAATTCCCTAAGGATGCCATTTTTGATGATAAAGATATTGATGATCAAGAGTGGTTCGTCCTCTTGCAACACGATGTTGCCAAGGTGGGACCTGAAAATGAACAAGTCCCAGATACTCCAATCAATCCTAATAATCCAGATGGACCTAAATGGCCATCTAAGTATGCTTACGAAAAAGAAGTAAGCTTCACAGTCTTTTACAGAAGTACAGATGGTAATGCGGATTTGCCAGATGCCGATGTGCAAAAGGCTTATTGGGTGCGTACTCTTACCTTCGACAAGGTTACAGGTGAGCTTGTTGATGAGACAGAGTGGTCTCCAAACAAAACCAAGTATTATGATATCTATGCACCAGTAGTTTTAGGTTATTTTGCGGAT
>OLNS01001583.1_pt1 | contig 16883 bp, 17 predicted proteins | sample 1673031 | NCBI WGS metagenome assembly OLNS01 (sample SAMEA3136748, study PRJEB25190) | human gut metagenome | biome: human gut; feature: human-associated habitat; material: faeces | place: Austria | collected 2013
AGACGTGCTTTTGATGATGGATTCACTGACACGATTTTCTATGGCACAGCGGGAGATTGGGTTGGCATCCGGAGAGCCACCGGTAACAAGAGGATATCCACCAAGTGTGTATTCAGAAATGCCTAAACTTCTGGAACGTGCAGGAACTTCGGATAAGGGATCTATTACCGGACTTTACACCGTGCTTGTAGATGGTGATGATATGAATGAACCAATCACAGATACGGCGAGAAGTATTTTAGACGGACATATTATGTTGTCCAGAAAATTAGGACAAAAGAATCATTATCCTGCAATTGATGTATTACAGAGTATTTCCCGTGTTATGAGTTCGATTGCTACAAGTGAGCATAAAGAGCTTGCCGGAAAATTAAGAAATGTTATGGCTACTTATAATGAGGCAGAAGACCTGATTAATATCGGGGCATATAAAAATGGAACCAATCGTGAAATTGATTATGCAATTCAAAAAATTCAAGCGGTAAATGAGTTCCTGATGCAAAAGACCGATGAAAAATTTGAATTCAACGAAGAGATTGACCTGCTGCGAAAACTGTTTGAAAACTAAGAAAGGTTTCTGGTATGGCAAAGTTCAGATACAGAATGCAGAACATTCTTGATATCAAAGAAAAAATGGAAACACAGGCGAAACAGGAATTCGGAACGGCGCAGGCTGCACTGAATGTGGAAATCGAACACCTGGAACGCCTGAAGGCGCGAAGACGGGAATACGAAGAAGAATCCGGCGGCCTGTTGCAGGGAAAACTGGATCTGAGGGCCATTGAAGAGAACAAGGAAGCACTTTTGAAAATGGACAGCATTGTGGCAACGCAGGCAATCCGGGTGGAAAAAGCAAAGGAAAATGTGGAAGCTGCCAGAGAACGGATGGCAGAGGCCATGAAGGAAAGAAAGATGCATGAGACACTGCGGGAGAAGGCATTTGAGGCTTTTCTGCAGGAAGAAAACCATGCGGAAAGTAAAGCAATTGATGAACTGACCAGTTACACCTACGGACAGAAGAACCGCTAGAACGGGGATGCGGGGCGAAAAGCCGGCAGGTGATGGAAAGGCATGAGGTTTAGTATGGCAAGAGAAAAAACTCCGGAAGAAAACGCAGCGGATAACGAGAGAAAACAGCTGGCGGAAGAAAAGAAAAAACTGAGAAAAAAAATTTAAAGAAAGAACAGCAGGCCCAGCGAAAAGAAGCAAAGCGCCGGGCAAGGGAAATTGCCAAACAGGAAGATGAACTGGAGGACGGGAATGAGGGGAACAGCCTTTTGACCTTCGGGGCCACGATCCTGATCGTGGCATTGTGGCTTGCTGTGATCTGTGTGATCATCAAGCTGGATATCGGCGGCTTTGGAAGCTCGGTAGTAACACCGATCTTAAAGGATGTTCCGGTACTTAACCGGATTCTTCCCGGCAACTCTGTGACTGAGACAACGAATTCCGGTGCTTACGGCGGCTATACCAGCTTACAGGATGCGGTGGATCAGATCAAGAGTCTGGAACTACAGCTGGAGCAGATACAGAATGCATCTTCCGCCAAGGACGAAGAACTGGATCAGCTGAAAGCCGAAGTTCTCAGGCTGAAGGAATTCGAAAATCAGCAGGTGGAATTCCAACGGATTCAGAAGGAATTCTATGACGAGGTCGTTTATTCCGATAAGGGACCCGGAGCGGAAGAATATAAGAAATATTATGAGTCCATGGATCCGGCCACTGCGGAATATATTTACAAACAGGTAGTGACTCAGCTGCAGGAGAGTCAGGAAGTGCAGGATTATGCGGCCGCTTATTCAGCCATGAAGCCGAAGCAGGCAGCGGCAATTTTTGAACAGATGACGAACAATCTGGATCTGGCAGCCAGAATTCTGAAGGTCATGAGTGCGGATGACAGAGGTGCCATCCTGGGAGCTATGAATTCAGAAGTAGCGGCAAAGATTACTAAAATTATGGATCCGGAATCTTAAGAAAAAGCAGAAAAGATCCGATACATGATTTGTAGTATAATTACAGGTCATAGACCGTCATAAGGTGGTAAAAGGGGTCTGGGAAAGGAGGAGTGATGGCAGGAACGACAATTAAAGGTGTCGGTAACAGCGGCAATGTGCAGATACCGGATATGGTCACAGCAGCGAAGCAGAATGCGGGAACCAGCTTCCAGGCGGTATGGAATAAGACCCAGAGCAATGCCCAGACAACTAATGCAGCCGACGGGGACCGCACCCAGGCGGGACGGAACGATGTCAGACGTGGTGAATCTTTGAGAGCCGGCGGCAGACAACGCGACAATGTAGCGGATGTCTCTGATGGAAACAAGACGATGGAAGATGACAGCCTGGATGCAAAGGATCTGGAGAAAGTTCAGGAAGTTGTGGGAACGGTGGTACAGAACCTGATCCAACAGATCACGGATACATTTTCCGTCAGTGAAGAAGAACTGCAGGCCACCATGGAAGATCTGGGAATGACAGAAGTGGATCTGACAGATCCCGGGAAACTGAATGAATTGCTGATGGCAGTCAGCGGAGCACAGGATTCGTTCGCATTACTGACGGATGAGAATCTGTACAATGATGTAAAAGGAATTATGGATCTGCAGAAGGAACTGACAGGGCAGGCGCAGGAAGAGTTACAGCTATCTCCTGAAAAATGGCAGGAAGCGGTAACACAGATCACACAGGAAACTGTGGCGGAACCGGTGATCACCGTGGAAACAGATAAAACAGAGAATGTGGCCGTTACTACGGAAGAATCTACTGTGGATACCACAGAAGCAACCGTGACACAGGTACCTGACAGCGGGGAAAAAGTTCCCGTACAGAACGCACAGGAGAACAAGACCGAAGATTCCGGCAGCAGACAGGAACACAACGACGGTGGACAGCATGGCAATCTGTTATTACAGAATCTGAAGGAAGACAATTTCCTGGCACAGTTACAGCAGACGGCACAGACAGAAGAAGCAAGAACCGCAGATACGCAGGACATTATGCGTCAGATCATGGATTATATGAAAGTATCCGTCAAGGCGGACAGCTCTGAACTGGAAATGCAGCTTCATCCCCAGAGCCTGGGAACTCTGCATATACAGATGGCATCCAGAAACGGTGTGGTTACGGCCAATTTCATTGCACAGAATGAAACAGTCAAGGCAGCACTGGAAAGTCAGATGGTACAGCTGAAGGAAAACTTTGCAGAGCAGGGTGTCAAGGTAGAAGCTATTGAAGTTACCGTTCAGACCCACCAGTTCGAACAGAATCTGGAGCAGGGAAGAGGCAATAACAGTAATACGGCAAATGAAACGGGTGCAGGTAGAAAGCGTACCCGCAGGATCAATCTGAACGCAGCATTTGCAGAAGAAGAGCCTCAGACCGAAGAAGACCGGATCGCAGCAGATATGATGTCGGCGAACGGCAATACGGTGGATTTTACCGCATAATAAATAACGAAAGGAGAAAAAGGAAATGGCATTGGTTGCACCCGTGGAAAACGGTAAGATCGTAGAGACCGCATCCCAGACTTCCGTGAGTAAAGCTGCAAAGTCCAGCAGCGGAATGGACAAGGAAGCATTTTTACAGCTTCTGGTAGCACAGATGAAATATCAGGATCCTCTGGAGCCTACGTCCAATACGGAATACATAGCACAGTATGCACAGTTCTCACAGGTAGAGCAGATGCAGAATATGTCCAACAGTATGGATCTGCAGAGAGCAAGTTCTCTGGTAGGCAAGGAGGTCTATATCAAGACCACCACATCCTCCGGCGATACCAAACTGGTGCAGGGAAAAGTGGATTATGTGTCCTACGAGAACAACAAAGCTTACCTTTATATCAACGAAAAGAAGTACTCCATTGATGATCTGGATTCCGTAGTGGATACGGATTATCTGAATGCGTACAACAAGGCTTACAACTTTACCGTAAAGCTGAACAAGCTTCCTAATGTAAACGGCATTGATTCCAGTGATGGCAAGACCATTGATGATCTGGAGAAGGAATACAACGATATGACTGATTACGAGAAATCCTTCCTGGCAAAAGATACCGTGAACAGCTTGAATAAGTACATTGAACGTCTCAAGGAGATCCGCAAAGCTGCCGAAGAAGCAGAAGAAAAGAAGGATACCGAGAGCAAGGATGAGTCAGAAGAAACTGACAGCACAGAGAGCGTATAATGCAGTAAGCAGCTGACGCAGAGGGGCAGATGGATATGGATATTCAGAACAACAGTTTTCTGTCCATTGACCAGTTGGCAAATCAGTACTTAAACAGCAGCCGCAAGACCGTAAAAGCAGCACAGGAAAATCTGGTATCTTTCCAGGAGATCCTACAGAACAAAAGCCAGGAACAGAATGTTTCCGGAACGCAGGATCTGAAATTCTCCAAGCATGTCGCCGTACGGCTGGAAAACAGAGGCATTGAGCTGACAGACGCACAGCTGGAACGCTTGAATGACGGAGCAAGAAAAGCGGGACAGAAGGGAATCAGGGATTCTCTGGTGATCGTGGATGACTTGGCCTTTATTGTGAATGTACCCAATAAGACCGTGGTGACTGCCATGAACAGCAGAGAAACCGAAGAAAACGTATTTACAAATATTAACGGAGCCGTTATTATGTAGACCGGACCAGGGATGGAGGTCATGCTCCCTTGAATGACAGAGAGGGAGCACGGTTCCAATACAGGAGGAACAAAGCACTATGATGAGATCATTGTATTCTGGCGTAGCAGGACTTAAGACACACCAGACCAGAATGGACGTAATCGGTAATAATATTGCCAACGTCAACACAACAGCTTACAAATCCAGTTCCATGACTTTCAGTGAACTGATGAGCCAGACCACACAGAAGGCCAGCGGGGCCAACGCCACCACCGGTGTCGGCGGTACCAATGCCAAACAGATCGGTCTGGGCGTTAAGGCAGGTGCTATCAATACTGCCATTACCACGCAGGGTTCCGCGCAGTCTACCGGTAACCCCTTTGATATCATGATCACCGGAGACAACTTCTTCGTAGTCAGCAACGGCTCCGAGAATTTCTTCACCAGAGACGGCTCTTTCTATGTAGATGGTGCCGGCAACCTGGCAATGACCAGCACCGGTTACAACGTCATGGGATGGGGCGTGGATGAGACCACAGGTAACATTAAGCAGGATACCGTAACCGCACTGCGTATTATGAGTGCTGCGAATATGACATATCCTCCTGAGGCTACCACACAGGCAAATATTTCCGGTATTCTGGATGAGAACGATAAGGATGTGACCAGTGCCAACGGTAAGACCGTAAACCTGAACTTCTTCGATGCGAGAGGTTACAGTTATACTGCAAAATTTACCTTTAAACAGTCTGGCGAACCGAACACCAATGTTTATAGTATGGAACTGACGAAACTGCTGGATTCCACCGGAGCAGAGATCGATATTTCCGCACTGGATTTCGGAAACCGTACCCAGCAGAAGATGGAGACTAAGGTGACATTGAATACCGATGCCTACAAGTGGGATGGAACGATGCTGAAAACAAAGGATGGAACCAAAGATATAGCTGACCTGACGAAAATTTTTAATGCTGATGGAAGCCTGATTGATACTTCAAACAATGCTACAGCAGCAAAGGAACAGCAGGAGGCTTTGGATGCCATTGCAGCAGCTTATGGATATGAGGGATCTACCAATGAATTTTTGAATTTGTATATTACCAGCCCTACAGACACAACGCAACAGCTTACCATGCAGCAGCTGCTTGGCAATATGAGATCTGGTACCGGAGATCAGCTGCTTCCGGCAGACGGCAGTGCTATTACCATGGAAGGTCGTTATTTTGAAGGAACTACTGTGGTATTCAATAAAGACACCGGTAAACTGGAAAGTGTCGGCGGTTCTACTACAAACTTGGGCATTAATGCAGCATTTTCACAGTTAGGTGGCAACTTCTCCGATATTACCATCGACCTGTCCGAATGCACCAACTACGATAACAAGGGTACTTCCACCATCGGTGCCACCAGTGGTGACCTGGATGGTCTGGGAACCGGACGTCGTCTGGGAGATATGATCGGTGTATTCATCCAGAAGGATGGTATGATTTACGCAAGCTATGACAACGGTATGACCAAACTGTTAGGCCAGATTGCTACCGCAGCATTTGCCAATGCCTCCGGTCTGGAGAAAGAGGGAGACAACCTTTACTCTGCAACCCTGAACTCCGGTGAGTTCGATGGTATCGGCGTAGACATCACCGCAGGCGGTGGATACATGTCCCCCGGTCAGCTGGAGATGAGTAATGTAGACCTGTCTTCCGAGTTTACTGAGATGATCACCACTCAGAGAGGTTTCCAGGCCAACAGCCGTATCATTACCGTATCCGATACTTTGTTGGAAGAACTGACCAATCTGAAGCGTTAATATGTAACTATTCAGAGCCATGCAAATGCAAAAAAGGAAGCCTCGCAGAGGCGATTTTGCAAATGGGGTTCTGAATAGTTGTAAAAATAAAATGACTACATAAAGGGATAGGAAAAAACCTGTCCCTTTTGTATATATAAAAGATCAAGGGAAAAAAGTACTATAAGAAAAAATGAGAAAAATGCACAAAACGGATAAAGTGTAGAAAATGTTCGGATAACAGGGAAGGAGAAGACAGCGTGATAGAAGTTACGAAGATTAATGGAGTCAAGGTATTGGTGAATCCGGACCTGATTGAACTGGTGGAAGAGACCCCGGATACGGTGTTGACACTTACCACCGGAAAAAAAATAATTGTAAAAGAAAGTAGACAAGAAATAAAAAATCTTGTAATATTATACAGAAAGGATATTTTTGCAAGATAAAAAAGCAGAATGTCAGGTGATTTAAGTGGATATAGCATCTTTAGCTGGTATTTTATTGGCATTATTCATGTTGGTATTCGGTATCATAAGCTCCGCGGGCGTCGGAGGATTCAGAGAATATCTGGATCCGGCGTCTGCAATTATCACTTTCGGTGGAGCTTTCTCCTGTACCCTCATGTCCATGAGCTTACAGAATTACATAGCGGGTCTGAAGTCCTTTACTCTGATCTTCAAGGCACCGGCACTGAATACTTCCGAGATGATCGGCAAGATCATAGAACTTTCCAATGTGGCACGTAAGGAAGGTCTGCTGTCTCTGGAAGAAGCAGCAACGGATCTGGAGGAACCTTTCCTGAAAAAGGGAATTCTTCTGATCGTCGATGGTACCGATCCCGAACTGGTACGTGCCATCATGGAGACAGAACTGGTAAGTGTAGAGGGAAGACATAAAGAGACGATCGGTTTCTGGGATACACTGGCGGCCATGGGCCCTGCCTGGGGTATGATCGGTACCCTGATCGGTCTGGTAGATATGTTGTATCACATGGACGATCCGTCCACACTGGGACCTGCAATGGCAGTGGCGTTGATTACTACATTGTACGGATCCTTGCTGGCAAACTGGATCTGTACGCCTGTTTCCAATAAATTAAAAGCAGATAATGCTGTGGAAATGCAGCAGAAGGAAGTTATGATCGAGGGGCTTTTATCCATACAGGCTGGTGAAAATCCCCGTGTCATCGAAGAAAAACTGAAGTCATTCCTTCCTCCGAAGGACAGAACAAGTGCAGATGGTGAAGAGGAAGCAGGGGGTGAAGCATAATGGCAAAACGTAAGCCAGAAGATCCACCTGCTGGATCCCCGGCATGGATGACCACATTCAGTGACCTGATGAACTTGCTGCTGTGCTTCTTTGTTATGTTGTTTTCCATGTCTTCGATAGATGCAACCAAGTACAGCGAAATGGCAGCAGCTATGTCGAACAGCACTTTTAGCATTTTCAATGCCGGATCCACGGCAATCGGTGAGGGTATCCTGATCAGCAACGGCGTCAGCCAGTTGAATGATCTGGATGAGTATATCAGTAATGCCGGAAGAAACGCAGACAGTGAGACGGATTCTGATAATTATGAGAAATATGACAGCGCAGAAGCTTTGGAAGAGGCACTGAATGAGAAAAATCTGGAGAGCAACGAAGAACTGGCTGAAACAGTACAGGAAGCTCTGGTGGAGGACAGCCTTGCAGATCAGGTCAGTGTGTCATTTACGGCACAATATGTGCAGCTATCTATGAAGGGAGCGCTGTTGTTTGATTCCGGAAGTGACAGCCTGAAGGATCAGGCTAAGGCAGTTCTGGACAAGGTGGGAGTGATCCTGGAACGTTACGGAAGTAATTCCACCATAGAAATCGAAGGACATACAGATAATGTCCCTATTCACAGTGCGAGGTTTGCCGATAATGAAGAATTGAGCAGCGCCAGAGCACTTTCCGTGTTCTATTATCTGACAGAGACTACCTCTCTGGATCCATCTGATCTGAGACACGCAGGGATGGGTGACCGTGTACCGGTAGCTGATAACTCCACAGAAGAGGGGCGCAGCAAGAATCGGCGTGTAGAGATCAGAATCTATAATCCATCCACAACATATTAGTGTGGAGAGGGAAAGGAAGCATAAGACCAATGAAGAAAAATCTGATGACAGTATTGATTCTGGCACTGCTGGTGGTGAACATTGTGTTGACCAGCGTCATGCTTGTGAGCATTGTGGGTACGAATAAGAAGACCGCACAACTGGTAGACAATATTACCACTGCCATGAATCTGGAACTTACCGTTCCGGGGGATGAAGAAACAACGAATGTTGCCCTTACCGATACAGAGGTATATAATATTGCAGACTCCATGACAATTCCTCTGAAGAGCGAAGCAGGAGCAAAACAGGATTACATCATGTTTGATGTATCTTTGTCTATCAACAAGAAGCATAAGGATTATAAGACCTATGGCAGCAGTGACACGCTGGCAAGCTATGAGAACCTGATCAAGGATGCTATCACGGCTACCGTTTCCGCACATACAGAGGATGAGTGCAGAGAGGATATGGAAGGCTTAAAAGAGGAGATTCTGAAGTCTGTTCAGGATCTATTCCAATCCGACTTCATCTATAAGGTCGCAATCAGCGGAGTGAAATTCGGCTGATGAAGCGGGAAAATAAGATGACAGGAGGTGAGGGCCTGTGAGTGATATACTTTCACAAAGTGAAATTGATAATCTTCTGAAACAGTTGTCTGAGGGAGACCTGGATGTAGACCAGATCCAGGGGGAGGACGAGAAGCAGGTCAAAAACTATGACTTCAGCCGCCCTACCAAATTCTCCAAAGAACATTTACGAACCCTGGAGATCATATTCGAGCATTACAGCCGACTGATCTCTACGAACCTTCCGGTATATCTGCGCAAGAACGTGCAGGTATCGGTAGCAAGTTCGGAAACGGTTACTTTCAGTGAGTTCTCCAACGCACTTTCGAATCCGTCGGTGCTTGGAATTGTTAATTTTGCACCACTCAACGGCAATATTATTATAGAGATTGCAACCAATCTATGTTATGCCATGCTGGATCGTATGCTGGGAGGCAGCGGCCAGCCATTGGAAAAGAGCAGAGATTTTTCCGATATAGAGTTGACAATCTTACAGAAGCTTTTGGTCATGTTTACGCAGCTGATGCGTGAACCCTGGAAAAACGTTGTTGAGATCTCACCGGTGTTAAGCCGGTTGGAGACGAATCCCCAGTTCGCACAGGTAATTGCTCCCAGCGATATGATCGCTATTGTTACCCTGAATATGAAAATCGGGGATGTCGAAGGAATGGTAAATATCTGTCTTCCTTTCTTTACACTGGAAGATGTGATGGATAAACTGAACACCAAATACTGGTTCTCCACAATGCAGGAGAATCACGATGAACACTACGAGGAGTACATTGAGTCCATGATCCGGAGAGTAGATATTCCGATCAAGGCAGTGCTGGGAAGGAGCACCATTTCGGTGAATGATTTCCTGAATCTGCAGGTGGGCGACTGTATCCGGCTGGATTCCAGAGTCGATACCGACATGAATGTGTATGTGGGCAATATTAAAAAGTTCACGGCACTGCCCGGTACGGATAGAGATTCGTATGCTGTTCAGATCACATCGGTGATCAGAGAGGAGGAGTAACGATGGATGGGATGTTATCTCAGGATGAGATAAATGCCCTGCTGCAAGGCATGGATCTGTCGGACACCGCGGACAGCGGTGCATCGCCGGAGACACCTCAGGACAGCAGCTCGGCTGAAAATACGGATAATGCATATGTGAAAGATGTGGCACCGACTGTCGGAGACGAAGAGGAACTGACCGATGTAGAGAAGGATGCGATTGGCGAGGTGGCCAATATCAGTATGGGATCCTCTGCCACAACCCTATATTCACTGGTAAACCGCAAAGTAAATATTACAACTCCTGTGGTTACGCTGGCTACATGGAAAAACCTGCTGGACGCCTATGAAAAGCCCTGTGTATTTATTCAGATCAAGTATACCCAGGGACTGGACGGTACCAATATTCTGGTATTAAAAGAACATGATGTAAAAGTTATCACTGACCTGATGATGGGCGGTGACGGTACGAATACAGATGGAGAGCTGGGAGAACTGCATCTGAGTGCAATTTCCGAGGCGATGAACCAGATGATGGGCTCCGCAGCGACTTCCCTTTCCACACTGTTGCAGACGGTAATTGATATCAGCCCGCCTGAGTCTTCTCTTTTTGATCTGACAGAGGTAAAGGATGGCAAGGAAATATCTCCGTTTTTAGGAGGAACCTTTGTAAAAATCGCATTCCGTATGCAGATCGATGATCTGGTAGACAGTTCTATCATGCAGTTGTATCCCATCGATTTTGCCCGTAAGCTGGTAGAGACCTTTATCAATACCCAGATGGGAAGCCTGGGAGAAAGCAACGATCAGGCAGCAACTCAGCCGGAAAGCATACCTGCTCCCGCAGCAGCTCCGCAGAACAATGCAGGACAGATGAATGCCGGCGCAAACAATATGACTCAGATGAATATGCAGCAGCCGGATCCCATGGCTATGAATCATATGAATGGCATGAATCAGATGGGCAACATGGGAATGCCACAGATGAACGGCATGAACCAGATGAATGGCATGAACCAGACGGGTGGCATGGGTATGAATCAGATGCCTGGCATGGACATGAATAGCATGAACCAGATGGGGATGAATGGTATGCCTCAGATGGGAATGCAGCAGATGGGGAACATGGGAATGCAACAGATGAATGGCATGGGCATGATGAACCAGATGGGCAATATGGGAATGCCGCAGCAGAATGTCAATGTGCAGCCTGCACAGTTCCAGAGCTTCTCAAATGACAGCATGGGACTTTCCGGACAGGAAAATATTGGTCTGATCAAAGATGTCCCTTTGGAAGTTACCGTAGAGCTTGGCAGAACGACGAAATCCATTTCCGAGATTCTGGAGTTCTCACCGGGTACGATCATTGAACTGGATCGTATTGCAGGAGAACCGATCGATGTTCTGGTAAACGGAAAATTTGTAGCCAAGGGTGAAGTTGTTGTAATTGAAGAAAGCTTTGGCGTCCGTATTACGGAAATTATTAAATAAAACAGAGAATAGACCAAACAAATGGAGGAAAATTAAATGGCAAAGAATATTTTGATCTGCGATGATGCAGCGTTCATGAGAATGATGATTAAGGACATTCTGACCAAGAACGGTTACAATGTTGCAGGAGAAGCAGAGAACGGAATGAAGGCAGTGGAGAAGTTCAAGGAAGTGAATCCCGATCTGGTTCTGATGGACATCACCATGCCTGAGATGGACGGCATCCAGGCACTGAAGGAGATCAAGAAGTTAGACGGTGGTGCTAAGGTTATCATGTGTTCTGCAATGGGCCAGCAGGCAATGGTTATCGAGTCTATCCAGGCCGGTGCCAAAGATTTCATTGTAAAACCTTTTCAGGCAGAACGTGTTATTGAAGCTGTGAAAAAGGTAGTGGGTTAATGATCATACTTACCGGAAAAGCAGACAGTTATGCCCAGTTCATTACAGTATTGTTCATCTTTGTGGCAGTACTGGCGGTAACCGCATTGGTAACGAAATGGATCGCAGGATACCAGAAACAACAGGGAGCGGCAGGCAATATTGAAGTGAGAGAGACCGTTCGGATCGCAAATAACAAATACATTCAGCTGGTCCGGATCGGTGAGTCTTATTTTGCCATTGCGGTCTGCAAGGATACCGTAACGGCCCTGGGACAGATTCCTGCAGAACAACTTAAAGGTAAGACTACATTGGAAAGTACTTCCGGGTTCCGGGAATTATTGGAACGTGCGGCGAAGAAAGAGAATGAAGAGAAAGATCATTGATGCAAGTATAAAATTAAAGACGATTATCTATATGGTATGCCTGCTGGTCACGGTAGGCATATTGTGTATTTGTACGCCGGTAAAGGTGCAGGCATCGGAGCGTCATCTGACGGGAGATACGGAAGTTTCCACGGTGATCAATCCGGCGGGAACAGCCACGACCCCGGAAGAGGTAGGACAGCTGAATACGGCGAATACTGTCAGCATTACCTACAATAACGGTAACGGACAGATCAACGGTGCGCTTCGGATTCTGATCACTCTGACGCTGATCGCACTGGCACCGACCATTATTATCATGATGACCTCTTTTACGAGGATCATCATCGTGCTGCATTTTACCAGGTCTGCACTGAATACCCAGACGGCACCGCCGAACCAGATCCTGATCGGACTGGCACTGATCCTGACATTTTTCATTATGGAGCCTACGATCACGAGGATCAATGAGGAAGCAATCCAGCCTTTTGAGGAGGGCACGATCGATCAGGATGAGGCTCTGGAAAAAGGCATGGCACCCTTACGGGAATTTATGTATCCACAGACTCAGGTGAAGGATGTGGAACTGTTCATGGATATCGCAGGACAGGAGTGGGACGGAACCCTGGAGGATATTCCGAATTCCGTGTTGGTTCCCAGCTTTATGATCAGTGAACTGCGAATGGCGTTCTGGATCGGTTTTATGATCTATATACCGTTTATTGTGATCGATATGGTAGTGGCATCCACCTTAATGAGTATGGGTATGATGATGCTGCCGCCGACGACGATCTCCATGCCTTTCAAGATTCTGCTGTTTGTACTGGCAGACGGCTGGGCACTGATCATAGGGCAGTTGGTACAGACATTTTATTAGATTCGTAAGATGAGGTTTTGCTATGACGATAGATGCAGTATCGGAAATGACGAATAATGCGTTATATGTGATCATCAAGGTATCCCTGCCGGTGTTGCTGGTATCCCTGGTTGTTGGTCTGGTCATCAGTATTTTCCAGACGGTGACTTCCATTCAGGAGCAGACACTGACCTTTGTACCGAAGATCGTTGCCATCTTTTTGTGTCTGGTGGTTATCGGTCACTGGATGATGAACACGATGGTGGAGTACACGGTGCAATTGTGGTCAAGTTTCAGCCAGTATGTACATAGGTGACGGGAAGAAATATGGTAGATCTTTCTTTTTCAATATATGATCTTGAATATTTTCTGCTGATATTCGTAAGAGTATCCTGCTTTGTATATATAGCGCCTTATTTCGGGATGAATGACACCCCGGCCAGAATCCGGATCGGCATCAGCTTTTTTACGGCGTGGCTGCTTTATGAGACGCTGACACCGGCGGATGCGGTAGTTGTTGACACTGTGATGGAATATGCGGTGATCGTCATGAAAGAGGCAATTGCCGGGCTGCTGATCGGTTTCGGGGCCAATATCTGTATGGCAGTCGTGAATTTTGCCGGTTCCATTGCTGACATGGAGACAGGCCTGTCCATGGCTACGTTACTGGATCCGGCTACGAAAGAGACCACCAGCATTACCGGTGTCTTGTATCAGTATTCTTTTATGCTGATGCTGATCGCTTCCGGAATGTACAGGTATCTTTTCGGAGCACTGGCAGACAGCTTTACACTGATCCCGGTGAACGGGGTGGTGTTTCACGCGGACAGTCTGTTACAATCCATGACAGAATTTATGAGTGATTATATCCTGATCGGCTTTCGTATTGTATTGCCGATTTTTTGTGTGATATTGCTTCTGAATGCAATCCTGGGAGTGCTGGCCAAGGTGTCTCCCCAGCTGAATATGTTTGCAGTAGGTATTCAGCTGAAGGTTCTGGCGGGACTGACGGCAATGTTCCTTACCACCGGGATGCTTCCGGGGGCTGCCGACTTTGTCTATCAGGAAATGAAAAAGATGGTAGTATCTTTTATCGGAGGTATGATGTGATCCTGGAATATGATCTGCAATTCTTCGCTGCAGAAGGGATGGGCGGAGAGAAGACAGAGCCTGCTACCGAGAAAAAGCTGTCTGATGCCAGAAAAGAAGGTCAGGTTGCCAAAAGCCGTGAAATTGCCAATGGGCTGGGTCTGCTGACGGTATTTCTGGTATTGAAAATATGGGTAGGACACATGGGGTATCAGTTTATAAATGTGTTCAGCGTCATTTACGAGAGAATTCCCGAGGTGGTGACTTTCTGGCATGGAAATATGCCACAGCAGGACACCGCAATCGCATTCCGGCAGATGCTTTTACAGGCCATCATCATTATGGCACCGCTCCTTTTGCTGGGATTAGTGGTGGCATTTTTGAGCGATGTGGTGGGCTGGAAGCCTACGGGAAAACCGCTACAGCCCAAGTTCAGTAAATTGAACCCGCTTTCGGGCTTCAAAAGAATTTTTTCTGCCAATGCGCTGGTGGAACTGATCAAGTCCATTCTGAAGATTGGATTGATCACTTACATATGTTATAATTATCTGAAAGATAAATGGCCTCTGCTGTTTTCCCTGTATGATATGGATCTGATGCAGGCTATTGCATTGATCGGCGGAACGGTGACAGATCTGGGAATCCGGGTGTCTCTGGTCTATATGATCATTTCGGCTGCGGATTTTATCTACCAGAAGTACAAATTCAGCAAAGACATGCGAATGACCAAGCAGGAGATCAAGGAAGAGTACAAGCAGCAGGAAGGTGATCCGCAGATCAAGGGGCGTATCCGTCAGAAGATGCAGGAAGCTTCCAGACGGAGAATGATGCAGAATCTGCCCCAGGCGGACGTGGTCATCACGAACCCCACCCATTATGCGGTGGCAATCAAATACGATCCGGAGGTGGCGGATGCCCCTATTGTGATCGCAAAAGGTGAGGATTATCTGGCAGCGAAGATCAAGGAGATCGCCAGAGAGCATCAGATAGAAATCGTAGAAAACAAACCACTTGCCAGAATGCTATATGCAAATGTGGATGTGGGACAGGCGGTGCCACCGGAATTGTACCAGGCGGTAGCAGAAGTCCTGGCGTTTGTATATCATCTGCAAGGGAAAGTATAGAAGTATAGAGAAGAAATAGAAACATTAGCAAAAAGATGAAAATACACAAAAAGAGAAAGGAGGTCAGGCACAGATGAAAATGAAAAAAGCGGATGTGGCGGTAGCAATTTATATCATGGCTGCCATTATCATGTTTATTGTGCCGATTCCCTCCTGGCTGCTGGATATTCTGTTAGCAATTAATATTTCCGTGGCGCTGACAATCCTGTTCGCCACGATGTTCAGTAAGGAAGTTCTGGATATGTCCTTCTTCCCTACGATGCTGCTGTTTACCACGATCTTCCGTATTGCGCTGAATACCTCATCCACCCGTCTGATCCTAAGAGACGGCAATGCAGGTAATGTCGTAGAAACTTTCGGTGAGTTCGTAGGTGGCGGTGATCTGGTCATCGGTGTCATTATCTTCATCATTCTGATCCTGATCCAGTTTATGGTCATCAACAAAGGTTCAGAGCGTGTATCTGAAGTAACAGCGAGATTTACCCTGGATGCAATGCCCGGTAAGCAGATGGCTATTGATGCGGATCTGAACACCGGAGCCATTACAGATGCGGAAGCAAAGAAGAGAAGAGAGAAAATCCAGGAAGAGGCAAGCTTTTTCGGTTCCATGGATGGTGCCGTAAAATATGTAAAAGGAGATGCGGTTGCGGGTCTTCTGATCACCACCATCAATATTGTGGGTGGTATCATCATGGGAATGACGAGACAAGGCATGGATATTACCAGCGCTCTGAATAAATACGCTATCCTGACTATCGGTGACGGTCTGGTAAGCCAGATCCCCTCCCTGTTGATCTCACTGTCCACCGGTATTCTGGTGACCAAGGGAAGCAAGGATGCTGACTTCGGTACGACACTGGTAAGCCAGTTGTTCGGTGTACCCAAGGGTCTGTACCTGGTGGGAGCCATGCTGGCAATCCTGGGATTCGTGACAGAATTGAACACGATCCTGTTCGTGGGTCTTGGCCTGGTATTTATCATTGTGGCGAGAAATATTGAGGGCACGATTGAGACGGCAAAGATTGAACAGGAAGTAGACAGTGAGGAAGCAGCTGCGGAGGAGATACGACAGCCGGAAAATGTCAACAGCCTGCTGCAGGTGGATCCGATCGAATTGGAATTCGGTTACGGAATTATCCCTTTGGCGGATGTGAACCAAGGTGGTGACCTGCTGGATCGTGTCGTGATGATCCGAAGACAGATAGCATTGGAACTTGGTACGGTGGTACCTATTATCCGACTGCGGGATAATATTCAGTTGAACCCGAATCAGTATATTATTAAAATCAAGGGAATTCAGGTCAGTGAGGGAGAGATACTGTTTGACCATTATATGGCCATGAATCCCGGGTATGTAGAGGAAGAGATCACAGGAATCCCTACTTTTGAGCCTTCTTTCCACCTGCCAGCGATCTGGATCACGGAAGGACAGAGAGAACGTGCGGAGAGTCTGGGATATACAGTAGTAGATCCTCCCTCGATCATTGCTACGCACCTGACAGAGATCATTCGTCAGCATATTGCAGAGCTGCTTACCAG
>OLNS01001589.1_pt1 | contig 16820 bp, 13 predicted proteins | sample 1673031 | NCBI WGS metagenome assembly OLNS01 (sample SAMEA3136748, study PRJEB25190) | human gut metagenome | biome: human gut; feature: human-associated habitat; material: faeces | place: Austria | collected 2013
AGTGTGGAAGAACTGGATCAGCTCCTGAATCTGGCCAATGATATTGAAGCAAACCCGAAAAAATACGCCCACGCATGTGATGGCAAAAAATTAGCGACTCTTTTTTATGAACCAAGCACACGTACCCGCCTCAGCTTTGAAGCTGCTATGATGAATTTAGGTGGTAATGTACTTGGTTTTTCTTCGGCCGATTCCAGCTCCGCTACAAAAGGAGAGACCGTTGCAGACACCATTCGCATGGTCGCATGTTATGCCGACATCTGTGCAATGCGTCATCCAAAAGAAGGTGCACCGCTTGTGGCATCCTTACATTCTCCAATCCCGGTGATCAATGCCGGAGATGGCGGACATCAGCATCCGACCCAAACACTTACGGATCTTCTGACGATCCGCTCCCTGAAAGGAAGACTGGACAATCTGACAATCGGTCTCTGTGGTGACTTAAAATTCGGACGTACCGTTCACTCCCTGATCAGTGCACTGGTCCGCTACACCGGAATCCGTTTTGTCCTGATTTCTCCGGAAGAGCTGCGTATCCCAAGTTATATTCGCGACGATGTGCTGCGTGAGAACAACATCGAATTCGAAGAAGTAGAACGTCTGGAAGATGCACTTCCGAAGCTGGATGTCCTTTATATGACCCGTGTACAGAAGGAACGTTTCTTCAATGAAGAAGACTATATCCGTATGAAAGATTTTTATGTACTGGATGCTCAGAAGATGAAGCTTGCGCCAAAGGATATGTATGTACTTCACCCACTTCCTAGAGTAAATGAAATTGCTGTTGAAGTTGATGATGACCCAAGAGCTGCTTATTTCGCTCAGGCTCAGTACGGAGTATACATTCGAATGGCTCTGATTCTGACATTACTGGAAATCGAAGTCTAAGGAGGAATATACTATGGTTAAGAATACACTGAATGTAGGTCAGATCTCAGAAGGATTTGTACTGGATCACATCCAGGCAGGAAGAAGTATGGATATTTACAAATATCTTCACTTAGATCAACTGGACTGCTGTGTTGCAATTATCAAAAATGCAAAAAGTAACTGTATGGGCAAAAAGGATATCATGAAAATCGAATGTCCGATCGATTTTATGGATCTTGACATCCTTGGCTTCATTGATCACAACATTACCGTCAACATTATCCAGAATGAGAAGGTTGTTGCAAAAAAATGTCTTCACCTTCCTCACGAAATCCGCAATGTGATCCGCTGTAAAAATCCTCGTTGTATCACTTCTATTGAGCAGGGACTGGATCATGTCTTCGTACTGACCGATCCGGACGAAGAAGTATACCGCTGCAAATACTGCGAAGAAAAATATCAGGGAAGACTTGGTAAACGCAAATAAAACTTCCTGTTTTAACTATGCAGACAGTTATCTTTTATTTATGAATTGATGATAAACATTGAATTAAATGTATAAAAAAAGATTTTCAGTTTCAATTTTCGAAGCTGAAAATCTTTTTTATTACCATATTGGAATAAAACAAAAGCAAGCAAGACGATAAGCCGGGTTATGTCGTTGAGTGATCATCTATCTAGACCTGATGTTGCCATCAGGTTCCAGCGACCTACCTGAGACTTGACGGGCCGCCAAATTGTCTCTGCACGGTCTTGCTTCGAGTGGGGTTTACATATGCCCCGGTCGTTACCGGCCGGGCGGTAGTCTCTTACACTGCCCTTCCACCCTTACCTGTCCATTCTCATAAGAGTCTGTCAGGCGGTACATTTCTGTTGCACTGGCCTTGGAGTCGCCTCCACCGGACGTTATCCGGCACCCTGCCCTGCGAAGCCCGGACTTTCCTCACCTGCTGCCTTTCGGCAATTACAGCCGCGATCACCTGTCTTACTTGCAAGTATTTATTATATCATATTTTTTCTAAAAAGAAAGAACTTTTTTACCTCATTGCATCTGCCGCAGAAGTTGCGAGTTCATCGCATCGCTCATTCTGAGGATGTCCATCATGTCCTTTCACCCAGATAAATGTCACATTGTGTGGCTCTTTCGCTTCCAGAAGCCGTTTCCAGAGATCCACATTTTTTACAGGCTCATTCTTTCCACGTTTCCAGCCTTTCTTCAGCCACCCGCCGATCCAGTTCTGATTGAATGCATCTACCACATACTTTGAATCGGAATACAACTTCACATCACACGGACGGTTCAATGCTTCCAGTCCAGCTATGACTGCCATCAACTCCATGCGGTTATTCGTTGTCTTCTCATATCCCTTTGACAATTCCTTTATATGAAGTTCGCCTTTTGAATCTACGTACTCTAAAATGGTTCCGTATCCTCCCGGTCCATCCGGGTTTCCTCTGGCTGCTCCATCGGTGTATATACTGACCAGCATCTATCTTTCCTCCTCGAAATAAAAGCTCTGACCCGGTTCTTTCACCTTCACGATCCGCTCTCTATACGGCTCCGACACTGAATTTTTCAAAAACTTATCTAAAATGTCATACCCCCACATATGCATTGGGAATACAATCTTTGTATTCGTATGCTGCATAAAATAATTGATACCAAGCACAGACTCTTCTCCCTGTCTAGAATCAAGCGGGAAAAATGCATAATCAATTTCTTCACCCTCGATTTTTGCAATCTCTTTCTGATATGCCTGTCTCATCGGTTCATTCCAGGTCTCATCATCCTCTTCTTCCCAGTACCACCAGTTCAGATCTCCTGCATGAAAAAATGTTTTCTCTTTCACCCTTACAAGAAATGCCACACCTTCATCGGTGGATTTCAGTGTATGAATCCTTAAATCCCAAATATTAAAATCTGCATCTGCACCTATATGTTCCGTCTGATCTTTTGGTCCTGCCACCTCAATGTCATCAGATAAAATATAGTGGATATTCTCATATTCTTCTGCCCACGTAAATATTTTCTTTTTAAAATGATCGTAGTGCACATGACTTGCAAATACACAGATTTTTTTATCTTTATCAAACTGTGGCAGATTTCCTTTATAATAATCAAAAATCAATACATAATCGTCACACTCAACAGCAAATCCGCTATGTTCCAGGTAAGTAATTTTAATCATTATTTTATTCCCTGTGCCACTTCAACTGCATGCATGACCTCTGGCAAGATGTATCCAAGACATTCCTTTACAGCTCCTGCTTTTCCAGGAAGATTTACAATCACAACATTTCCACGGATTCCTGCCGCTGCACGGTTCAACATAGCTCTTTTTGTCAGTGTAAGCATGTGTGCACGCATACCTTCCGGAATTCCAAGAAGTGGTCTGTCTACAACTTCCATAGTTGCCTCCGGTGTGCAGTCTTCCGGTCCGCAGCCTGCTCCGCCTGTTGTCAGGATCAGGTCTGCAAGATTTCCGTCTGCCATTCTCTGAAAAACAGTAGATAATACAGTTTTGTCTGTCGGGAGAGCCTTCATGAACACAACGTCAAGCCCTGCTTCCTCCACCATCTTGCGGATTACTTTTCCACTTGCATCCTCCTGCTCTCCTTTATAAACTGCTGTACTTGCAGTAATAATCGCTACTTTCATCAAATTGTACCTCCATACATTTTTTCTATCTCATTCAAAGTCTTATCTTTTTTCTTAAGTTCCTTTTTGACATTCATAAAATAGTATAGCACAAATTATGCAGGGGGTAAATCATTTTTATATGATGATACACACCAGTCCTCCATTACTGTCATTGACAATCTTCTGCATTGTATCCTGAAGCTTTGTCTGGCTTTCATCCCCGATCATGGCAATCTTACCCCGGATACCATCCATCACTAATTCTTCCACAGATTTTCCGAAAATGTTCGTCTCCCAGATTCCATGTTCGGTTTCTGCTTCCTGCTTAATGAATGTAAGAAGATCTTTCGCCTGATCTTCTGTTCCAACAATCGGTGCAATCTCTGTCTCGATATTCGCCCGGATCAGATGGATAGACGGGGCCTTTGAATGTATCTTCACACCATATTTATTTCCCTGTTTGATAAGCTCCGGCTCCAAAAGTGTAATTTCATCTCTTACCGGACTGACCACCCCATATCCTTTCATTCGAACAGTTGTAAATGCGTCCCGGACTCCTTCATATTCTTCCTTTAATTTCGCAAGTTCCTGAATTGTTGCAACCAACTCATATTGTCCTGCAATCTTCGTTCCCGTCATCTCGCTTAACATTTCGTAATAATATCTTTCTGGTATAGAAATATTGATATTCACACAGCCCTGACCCATTCCAATCTGATCCACTTTGCAGGAATCTATGTACTCACTCTCAGAAACATCTATACTTCCAAGAGCATCCCGGATTTTGGTAAGTCGTTCCAGAATCACTCTCACATGTTCAATCAGATCTTGTTTGATCTTGTGGTCTCTTGGAAGCATCTCCACCCATTTCGGAACAAAAAACTGAATTTCAGATATCGGAAACTCAAAAAGGACTTCCGATAAAATCTGGCAGATATCCTCTCTGGTAAGTTTTTCACAGTTGACCGGCAGCGCCCGTACTCCATATTCCTGTTCCAGATTCTTCGCGGTGTTCTGCGCCCGTTCTCCCTGTGGCTCTTTTGAATTCACAAGTACAATGAACGGCTTTCCGATTCCATTTAATTCCTGTATCGTCATACGCTCCGCATCTTTGTAATTTTCTCTTGGAATGTCTGTGATGGTACCGTCTGTCGTAATCACAATTCCAATGGTTGAATGATCATGAATTACTTTTCTAGTTCCAATCCCGGCAGCCTTTGCAAATGGGATCTCATAAGCAAACCACGGTGTTTTCACCTGTCTCTGAGAATCCCCGTCCATATAACCGGCAGCACCTTCTACCATATAACCGACGCAGTCAATCAGACGCACCTTCACATCCACGTCATCAGCAAGCCGGATTTTTGCTGCTTCCTTCGGCACGAACTTTGGTTCCGTTGTCATAATCGTGCGTCCCGAAGCAGATTGCGGCAGTTCATCCTGCGTACGCATTCTGGCATGTTCATCTTCCATTTCTGGAAGCACCAGCACATCCATGAATCTTTTAATAAATGTAGACTTTCCCGTCCGGACCGGTCCCACAACACCAATGTAGATTTCTCCATTCGTCCTCGCTTCGATATCTTTGTATACCTGAAATCTATCCATCAAAATACCCCCATGCATGAACTTGTTTTACTGTTAACAGATTATGCCGGAAACATTCCGAGTATGTATAGAATTCTGCTTACTATGTATGAATTTTCTGCTTATGGATTTACGGATCGTAGTGTTTTTTGCTCCATTGCAAGGAACATTCCGATGAGCCTTTTTAAGCAGGAAGGCATGAAACTTACTCTTAAAAATACAGAACACCTGATATATCAAATAACACGTGCGCCTTATGTACGATGGAAATGAGACTCTGTCAATCTTAACTGCCCTTGCAGATAAGATTGACTGCCTTAGAGGCTCATTGGAATGTTTCGTACATGAAGCAAGTGTATTCGATATACCAGGTGTTCGTCCTATTTTATGTTCTTGTTGTTCGTCCTGTTTTAATATCTTTTACAATTATTTCTCCCACGGAAGTGCTGTATGCTCCGCCTTATTATCTCTGAGCATGAGTTCATTAACTGCTTCTTTCGGGTCTTTTCCATCAAACAATACTTCGCTGACTTTATTGATGATTGGAAGTGATACTCCATATTTTTCGCCAAGTTTTACTGCCGCTTTTGCAGAATACACTCCTTCTACTACCATCTGAACCTCATCCATTGCTTCCTGCATGGATTTGCCCTGCCCCATGAGATAACCTGCTTTGCGGTTACGGCTGTGGACACTGGCACACGTTACAATCAGATCACCAATTCCTGTAAGTCCGGAAAATGTCTCAACTGCGCCGCCCATTTTCACACCTAGTCTTGCAATCTCTGCAATTCCTCTTGTGATGAGTGCAGCCTTTGTATTATCTCCATATCCCATTCCGTCAGCAATACCTGCTGCCAGAGCGATGACATTTTTCAAAGAACCGCCAAGTTCCATGCCAAGCATATCCGGGCTTGTATATACACGGAACACTTCACTTGCGAACATCTGCTGCAGATACTCGGCTGTCTTTTCCGTCTTTGCTCCCACAACAACAGTAGTCGGAAGTCCTCTTCCTACTTCCTCAGCGTGGCTTGGTCCGGACAGGACTGCTACATCAGCCTGTGGAATTTCATCCTCGATCTGCTGAGATAGTGTCATCAGCGTTGCCTCTTCGATTCCTTTCGCAACATCAACAATAATCTGACCTTCCGCTACATACGGGCACATATTTTTCGCTGTTCCCCTTGTAAATGTAGACGGCACTGCAAGCACAAGGAAATCTCTTCCTTCTACAGCTTTCTTAAGATCTGTTGTAAATTTCATTGTATCCGGAAGCTTCACGCCCGGAAGCTTTGATTTGTGCTCACGCTCTTTATCCAGCATCCGGATCTCATCTTCCAGAATTGACCACATAGTCACATCGTGACCGTTTTTACTCAGAAGAAGCGCCAGTGCAGTCCCCCAGCTTCCTGCCCCTATCACACTTACCTTTGCCATAATCTTCCTCCTTATTATTTCTTTCCGATACTGATCTTATTCTCCGTACCGTTCATGAGTCTTACAATATTTGCCTTATGTTTATAAAATGCGGATAACATCAGAAATGCCGCAATTCCATACATTTCATAAAGATACGGCGGTTTTACACCAAATCCGCCCATCTGGCCATACACAACCACTTCAATCAGATAAATGATTACAACTGCCAGGGAGCCAAGAGACACATAACGTGTCACTGCCACGATTCCGAGGAATGCAAATAAACAGATCAAAACCATCCATACATTTGTCGTACTTAAGATCAGTCCGGCTGTCGCTGCGATTCCTTTTCCACCTTTAAAGTTCAGATAAAATGGATAGTTGTGCCCAAGTACCGCACCCATCCCTGCATACATGGCGAGGAGTGGGAAAATGTCTGCGTAAGTCTTTCCGTAAATCAGGTAAACCGTCACAACTGCAAAGACACATTTAAAGCAGTCTCCAAGAAGTGTGACAAGTCCCGCTTTGATTCCCATCGTGCGAAGAGCGTTCGTGCTTCCTGCATTTCCGCTTCCCTCTTTTCGGATATCGACTCCTTTCATCTTACCATAGATGTATCCTGTCTGGATCAGTCCAAATGCATACCCGATCAGTAGACATATAAAACGTTCCATTTTCTAATTATCCCTTTCTTTTCTTTCTCTCACAAAGAATTTTAGTGATGTTCCCTTGAAGCCAAAGGACTCTCTGATCTTATTCTCCAGATATCTCTGATAGGAGAAATGCATCAGTTCTTTATCATTGACAAAAATTACAAATGAAGGCGGCTTTACCGCTACCTGCGTCATGTAATAGATCTTCAGACGCTTTCCTTTGTCTGAAGGCGGCTGCTGCATTGCTGTTGCTTCCATCAGAATCTCATTAAGTACCCCTGTTGCAACACGCAGTGTCTGATTCTCAATGACCATATCAATCATATCGAACATTTTTGGAAGACGCTGACCTGTCACTGCAGACACGTACATAATCTCTGCGTATGGCATAAATGAAAGGACACGGCGCACTTCATTCTCATACTCACGCATGGTCTTATCATTTTTCTCAATAGCATCCCACTTATTTACCACGATGATAACACCTTTTCCACGCTCATGCGCAATTCCTGCCACCTTGGCATCCTGTTCTGTCACACCCTGAGTCGCATCAATTACGACAAGAACCACATCTGCACGCTCTACCGCTGTTACGGTACGGATAATACTGTATCGCTCCAGTTCCTCTTTAATCTTATTCTTTCTGCGAAGCCCTGCTGTATCAATAAAGACATATTCTTTTCCATTGTGCACGATCTCCGTATCAATGGCATCCCTTGTTGTTCCTGCAATGTCACTGACGATCACACGCTGCTCTCCAAGAAGCTTGTTAATAATAGAAGACTTACCTACGTTCGGTTTTCCTACAATTGCCACACGCGGACGAGAGTCCTCTTCCTCTTCTCCTGCATGCTCCGGGAAATGTTCGATCACCTTATCAAGCATATCTCCAAGTCCGAGTCTTGATGATGCAGAGATTGGCACCGGATCACCGATTCCAAGATTATAGAACTCATAAGTATCTGCCATATATTTATCAAAATTATCTACTTTGTTTACAACAAGAATGACCGGCTTTCCGCTTCTTCTTAACATATCTGCAACTTTAGAATCGGAATCCACGAGCCCCTGCTTTACATCTGTAATAAAAATAATAACATCTGATGTATCAATAGCAATCTGAGCCTGTTCACGCATCTGTGACAGAATAATGTCCTTGCTCTCCGGTTCAATACCACCGGTGTCGATCAATGTAAAATCTTTATCAAGCCAGCTGACATCTGCGTAGATTCGATCACGGGTAACTCCCGGTGTGTCTTTTACAATTGAAATCTTCTCTCCTGCCAGCGCATTAAAAAGTGTGGACTTACCCACATTCGGTCTACCCACAATCGCTACTACTGGTTTACTCATATATTTATCTCCATTTCTGTAAATATTCGATTTTTCATCTTATCCACTTGATTTTACAATATCTGCTTCAACTTGTAAAGTTTATAAAATAGAAAACATACCATTGACCTTACATAGGTAAAAATGATATAACTGTAATGTGAGTTATGTTAGAACAAAATATCATTAAAAAAAATGAAATATTTATATGTAACAGGAGAGCGTTATGAACAACATTACGATTAACAGTAACAGTAATGATATCAAGGAGATGGAAAAGCTTTTCCCAAGAGCCCCTCTGAAGATCATTGCTATGGAAGGCTGCAAAGAACTGGGACAGAAAGTGAATGACTATATTGTCAACTTCAGACAGTCCTCTTACCGTGAAGAATTAAAATCACCAATGTATGCAACTTATCTTCAGGACAATTATCTGGTAGATGCACATTGCCCACGTTTTGGAAGTGGTGAAGCAAAAGGTGTCCTGAACGAATCCGTCCGTGGAAAAGACCTGTTTATTATGACAGATGTATGTAATTACAGCCTGACATATTCCGTCAACGGATATGTGAACCACATGTCACCGGACGATCACTATCAGGATCTGAAACGTCTGATTTCCGCTGCTAATGGTAAGGAACACCGCCTTAACATTATTATGCCGTTTTTGTATGAGAGCCGTCAGCACAAACGTACAAAACGCGAGTCTCTGGACTGCGCTTTGGCACTTCAGGAACTGATTGACATGGGCGTAGACAATATCTTCACATTTGATGCCCACGATCCGCGTGTACAGAATGCAATCCCGCTTTACGGATTCGACAGTTTCAACCCGCCATATCAGTTCATGAAAGCACTGCTTCGCGCAGAACCAAACCTTTCTGTTGACCCGGATCACCTGATGATCATCAGTCCGGATGAAGGTGCAATGTCCCGTGCCGTATACTTTTCCAACGTTATCGGAGTTGACATGGGTATGTTCTACAAGAGACGTGATTATTCAACAGTCATAAATGGAAAGAACCCAATTGTAGCACATGAGTTCTTAGGTTCTGATATCAAAGGAAAATCTGTCATCATCATCGATGATATGATTTCTTCCGGCGAAAGTATGTTGGACGTAGCTAAACAGATGAAAGACCGTGGTGCAAAACAGGTATTTGTATGTACAACATTTGGTCTTTTCACAGATGGATTTGAGAAATTTGACGAATTCCATGAGAAAGGTTATATTGATCGCGTGATCACTACGAACCTGACTTACCTCCCACCTGCATTCTATGAGAGAGAATACTTCACAGTTGCAGATATGAGTAAATTCATCGCGCTGATCATCGATTCCATGAACCACGATGTATCTATCAGTTCTGTATTAAGTCCGACTGACAGATTACACGCTCTTCTTGAAAGACACAGAAAAGATTTAGCAGAGAAAAATTTATAGGATTTTTCTCATAATCAGATATATGTACATTTTTATAGACCGCCAGTTAATAGCTGGCGGTTCTATTTTTTCATGATTGGAAATAAGACTATGAACTTTTGAACGTCAAAAAAGGAATAGTTACAAGAATCTCTTCCATCACTATTCCTCTTTATATTTTGATTATGTTTGATCAACCTGCAATTGTACCAATTAACGAATCACACGTACTCTTAACACATCTTTGACTTTTGTAAGATCCTCGATAACACTGTCTGTCACATCAGAATCTATATCAATCATCGTATATGCATACTCACCTTTGCTTTTATTCGTCATATCTGCGATATTCATATTATCATCTGCAAGGATCTTCGTGAATTGTCCAATCATATTCGGTACATTATGGTGAAGTAATGTAATTCTTGTATTTTCACCTTTGACTCCCATGTCGCAGTCCGGGTAGTTTACAGAATGCTGGATGTTACCATTTTCCAGATAATTTCTTACTTCTGCAACTGCCATCTTCGCACAGTTATCTTCAGACTCTTCTGTAGAAGCTCCAAGGTGTGGTGTGATAATTGCACCTTTGACTCCTGCCACGATTGGTGTCGGGAAATCTGTCACATAGTTCTTAACGTGTCCGGAAACAAGTGCATCTACTACTGCCTCTTCATCAACCAGGACATTTCTTGCATAATTCAGAATGACAACGCCATCTTTCATAAGACCAATCGCATTCTTGTCAATCATACCTTTTGTACTATCCATAGCCGGCACATGGATTGTGATATAATCACAATCTTTATAAAGCTCATCAACGGTCTTTGCATGATGAATATTTCTGGACAGTCTCCATGCTGCATCCACAGACAGATATGGATCATATCCGTAAACTTCCATTCCAAGATGTACGGCTGCATTGGCAACAAGAACACCAATGGCTCCAAGTCCAATGACTCCCAGCTTCTTACCTTCGATTTCGCAGCCGGCAAACTGTTTCTTTGCCTTTTCGGCATCTTTTAAGATATTGCCGTCTTCTTCATTCTCCTGGACCCAGTTGATTCCTCCTATGATATCACGAGACGCAAGAAGCATACCTGCGATCACAAGCTCTTTTACACCATTTGCATTTGCTCCCGGTGTGTTGAATACAACGATTCCCTGCTCTGCACATGTATCCAGAGGAATGTTATTAACTCCAGCTCCTGCTCTTCCAATAGCCTTTAAGTTTTTGTCAAACTCCATGTCATGCATAACTGCACTTCTTACGAGAAGCGCATCTGCACCTTCTGCAGTATCAATCTTTGTATAATCTTCTGTAAAGTTATTCAATCCAATATCTGCGATTGGATTTAAGCAATGATATTTGTACATATTAAGCGTTCTCCTTTTCAAATTTCTTCATGAATTCGACTAATGCTTCCACGCCTTCGATTGGCATCGCGTTGTAAATACTAGCACGCATACCTCCGACAGTACGGTGCCCTTTTAAATTTACAAATCCGGCTGCATCTGCTTCTTTGACGAATTTAGCCTCCAGATCTTTGTCACCAATTACGAATGGAACATTCATAAGAGAACGGTCTTTTGGTACAACAGTTCCTTTGAACATCTTGCTCTGATCCAGGTAATCATACAGAATCTTTGCTTTTTTCTCATTGTGTTCTTTCATTGCAGCAAGTCCGCCCTGTTTTTTCAACCATTTGAAGACTTTGCCGCAAATATAAATTCCATAACACGGAGGTGTGTTATAAAGAGAACCTTTGTCCGCCTGTGTTTTATATTTTAACATAGTCGGTGTGCCTGGAAGTACGTCATCACGGATCAAATCTTCACGGATAATTGCAATCACAACTCCGGCAGGTCCGATATTTTTCTGTACTCCACCATAGAGAACACCGTATTTTTCTACATCGTGAGGCTCTGACAGGAAACAGGAAGATACATCTGCAACCAGCGTCTTGCCTTTCGTATTCGGAAGTTCTTTGTACTTCGTTCCATAGATTGTATTATTCTCACAGATATATACGTAATCTGCATCGTCATCAATCGGAAGATTGGAACAATCCGGAATATAAGAAAATGTCTTATCTGCGGAAGATGCAATGACATTCACCTTGCCGTATTTTTCTGCCTCTTGTGCTGCTTTTTTCGCCCACTGGCCTGTCACAATATAATCTGCGACACCATTTTTCATCAGGTTCATAGGAACTGCAGCGAACTGCTGGGATGCGCCTCCCTGCAAGAACAGTACCTTATAATTGTCCGGAATATTCAGTAAGTCTCTAAGATCTGCTTCTGCCTCATCGATAATATTCTGGAATACCTGAGAGCGGTGACTCATTTCCATCACGGACATTCCTGAACCCTGATAATCCAGCATCTCTGATGCTGCTTCTTTAAGGACCTCCACCGGTAACATTGCCGGACCTGCTGAAAAATTGTACACTCTACTCATAGTATTGCCTCCATTTCCCTTGCTCTTTTTGAGCTGTTAATTTGTTTATTATTTATTCTTCAAATCTGCTTCATCAAACGCTTCACTGATTGCCGCTCCAGGCGCAACCATTGGCCATACCTTATCATCACTGTCAATCTGACAATCGATGACAACCGGTCTTCCAAGATTCATTGCCTTTTCAAATGCTGATTTAAATTCTTCCTGTGTTGTTGCGCGGATGCCTTCTGCACCCATTGCTTCTGCAAGTTTTACAAAATCTACTGCATCATTCAGTACCGTTGCAGAGTATCTCTGTCCGTAGAACAGATTCTGCCACTGGCGTACCATACCAAGAACATGGTTGTTGATGACTACCTGAATCACTGGAATATTGTGACGGACTGCAGTTGCGATCTCATTCATATTCATTCTAAAGCAACCATCTCCTGCAATATTGACAACCACTTTGTCTTTTCTTCCACTCTTCGCTCCAAGAGCGGCGCCTAGACCATATCCCATGGTTCCAAGTCCTCCTGATGTCAGGAATGTTCTTGGTTTTGTATATTTATAAAACTGTGCTGCCCACATCTGATGCTGTCCGACCTCTGTAGAAATAATAGCCTCGCCCTTTGTCTGGCGATAAATCTCTTCTACTACGAACGGACCACTCAATACATCTTTATGATAAACTAGTGGATATTTTTCTTTGTATTCCTGAATTTTAGTCACCCATTCTGCATGATCCTGCTGTTCCAGGCGCTCATTCAATCTGTCAAGAACGACTTTTATGTCTCCTACAACACCTGCAGAAATCATCACATTTTTGTTCATCTCGGCAACATCTACATCAATCTGGATAATCTTTGCATTCTGTGCAAATTTCTGTGCATTTCCGGTTACACGGTCACTAAATCTTGCTCCGATCACAATCAGAAGATCACACTCACTGACACCGTAATTGGAAGTTTTTGTTCCATGCATTCCAAGCATTCCTGTATATAACGGGTCTGTTCCAGGAAATGCTCCCTTTCCCATAAGAGAATCTGTTACCGGTGCATCCACTTTTTTTGCAAATGTATAAAGTTCTTCGCTGGCTCCGGATAAAATTGCTCCTCCACCAACGAAGATATAAGGCTTCTTTGCCTCCTTTATCATCTCTACTGCTGTGTCAAGCTGTGTTTCACAGATATTCTGTGATGGCTCTACAACTACAGGCTTTTCTTTTACATACTCTGCCTTATTTGCAGTGACATCTTTCGGAATATCAATCAGAACCGGACCCGGACGACCTTTTTTCGCAATGGCAAATGCCTTACGGATCGTCGCTGCCAGATTATTTACATCCTTTACAATAAAGTTATGCTTTGTAATTGGTAACGTAATTCCTGTAATATCAATCTCCTGGAAACTGTCTTTTCCAAGGAGGGAAACTCCTACATTACATGTGATTGCAACAATCGGAATGGAATCCATATATGCCGTAGCAATCCCTGTTACAAGGTTCGTAGCTCCCGGTCCACTCGTTGCAAGACACACACCAACTTTACCTGTTGCTCTCGCATATCCGTCTGCTGCATGCGCTGCTCCCTGTTCGTGGGAAGTCAGGATATGCTTGATTTCATTCTGATGTTTATATAATTCATCGTACACATTTAAAATTGCTCCGCCAGGATACCCAAATACAGTATCCACGCCTTGCTCTTTCAAACATTCGATTACGATTTCTGATCCTGTCAACTGCATACTTTATAACTCCTGTTCTATCATTATTTAGCTTTCGGTACTTCCAGGATCGCTCCCCGGTTTCCGGATGTAACCATAGCTGCATATCTTGCAAGGTATCCGGTTGTAACCTTTGGCTCTCTTGGCTGCCATTTTTCTTTTCTCTTAGCTAGTTCTTCATCAGATACATCTAACTCAAGCTTCATGTTCGGGATATCAATCTTAATGATGTCTCCTTCTTCTACAAGTGCGATTGGTCCGCCAACTGCAGCCTCTGGTGAAACATGTCCAATAGATGCTCCTCTGGAAGCTCCACTGAAACGTCCGTCTGTGATCAGAGCAACGCTGGAACCAAGTCCCATTCCTGCGATTGCAGAAGTCGGGTTCAACATCTCTCTCATACCAGGACCACCCTTTGGTCCTTCATAACGGATAACAACAACATCACCGTGATTGATCTTGCCGCCTTTGATTGCTGTGATTGCATCTTCCTCACATTCGAAGACTCTTGCCGGTCCTTCATGTACAAGCATTTCATCTACTACTGCAGAACGCTTTACAACACTTCCGTCCGGTGCAAGATTTCCTTTTAATACTGCAAGTCCGCCTGTCTGGCTGTACGGATTGTCGATTGGACGGATAACCTCTGGATCTTTGTTCTGCACTCCTTCAATGTTCTCGCCTACTGTCTTACCTGTAACTGTCATGCAGTCTGTATGAAGCAGTCCTTTTTTGTTCAGTTCAGCCATAACCGCATAGACACCACCTGCCTCATTGAGATCCTCCATATAAGTCGGACCTGCCGGCGCAAGGTGGCAAAGATTTGGAGTCTTTTCACTGATTCCATTTGCGAAATCAATCTCAAAATCCATACCAATCTCATGTGCGATTGCCGGAAGGTGAAGCATACTGTTTGTAGAACATCCAAGTGCCATATCAACCGTCAATGCATTCAAGATTGCATCCTCTGTCATAATATCTCTTGGACGGATATTTTTCTCCAATAATTCCATAACCTTCATACCTGCATGTTTTGCAAGACGGATTCTCTCAGAATATACAGCCGGGATTGTTCCGTTTCCACGAAGTCCCATTCCAAGCACTTCAGTCAGACAGTTCATACTGTTGGCTGTATACATACCAGAACAAGATCCGCATGTTGGACATACTTTGTTCTCAAATTCGCACAGATCTTCATCAGAAAGTGTTCCTGCTGCATTCGCTCCAACAGCCTCGAACATGCTGGAAAGACTTCTCTTCTGGCCTTTTACATGTCCTGCAAGCATCGGTCCTCCGCTGACAAAGATTGTCGGAATATTAATTCTGGCTGCTGCCATCAGAAGTCCCGGTACGTTCTTATCGCAGTTCGGAACCATAACAAGTGCATCGAACTGATGCGCCATTGCCATAGCCTCTGTAGAGTCTGCGATCAGATCTCTTGTTACAAGAGAATACTTCATACCAATATGTCCCATGGCGATTCCGTCACAAACTGCGATTGCCGGAACCATGATCGGTACTCCTCCTGCCATTGCCACTCCCATCTTGACTGCCTCTGTGATCTTATCCAGGTTCATATGTCCCGGAACGATCTCATTATAAGAACTTACGACTCCGATCAATGGCTTCTGAAGCTCCTCCTCCGTCAGTCCCAGTGCATTGAAAAGGGAACGGTGCGGTGCCTGCTGAATACCTTTTTTTACTGTATCACTTCTCATTTTCTTATCCTCTCTTTATATATAGAAATCACAATTTATCATTTAATATAGGAGCAGATCCTGTCACCCATCTCTGCTGTACCGATCTGCTTCCTGCCATCTGACATGATATCGATCGTACGGTAACCATCTTTCAATACTGCTGCCACCGCTGCCTCAATCGCATCAGCCTCTTTGTCAAGATCAAAAGAAAATCTCAGCATCATTGCTGCGGACAGGATCGTTGCGATCGGATTGGCAATACCCTGACCTGCAATATCCGGTGCAGAACCGCCGCTTGGCTCATACAGACCGAACTTCGTATCATTCAGACTTGCACTCGCCAGCATTCCGATCGAACCCGTTACCATGCTCGCTTCATCCGACAGAATATCTCCGAACATATTTTCTGTGAGGATAACGTCAAACTGTGCCGGATCTTTTACAAGCTGCATTGCACAGTTATCAACCAGCATATGCTCTAACTCTACCTCCGGATAATCTGCTGCAACTTCCTCTACGATCTTACGCCATAATCTGGATGAGTCAAGGACATTTGCTTTATCTACGCTGGTCACCTTTTTTCTTCTCTTCATTGCAATATCAAATCCGCGTCTTGCGATTCTGCGGATCTCGTTCTCATTATAAGTCAGCTCATCCTTTGCTGTCACAACTCCGTCGATCTCTTCCGTACTTCTCTTTCCGAAATACAGACCTCCCGTCAGTTCTCTCATGATCATCAAATCAAATCCACGGTCTGCAATCTCCTCTTTCAGAGGGCATGCCCCTTTCAGTTCTTCATAAAGAACTGCCGGTCTTAGGTTTGCGAATAAGTTCAGACCCTTTCTCAACTGCAAAAGACCTGCCTCCGGACGCCTGGATGGCTCTAACTGATACCATGGGGATGTCTTTGCATCTCCACCGATGGATCCCATCAGTACTGCATCACTTGCCTTTGCTGCCGCAAGTGTCGCTTCAGTCAACGGTACTCCTACTTCATCAATTGATGCTCCTCCCATCAGAAGCTGCG
>OLNS01001596.1_pt1 | contig 16760 bp, 7 predicted proteins | sample 1673031 | NCBI WGS metagenome assembly OLNS01 (sample SAMEA3136748, study PRJEB25190) | human gut metagenome | biome: human gut; feature: human-associated habitat; material: faeces | place: Austria | collected 2013
GCAGGCTGTAAGGCGTGCCGAACTTGGCGTCGGCCTCTTTCTGGTTGTACACCTCCGTTTTCGAGTAGGTTTCCTCCCGTCTGTACACCTCCGTCTTTGCGTAGGTCTCGTTCTTGCCGTAGGCACCCACATCCGCCGCCGTCAGGGCCGTGTTCTTCCCCGTGCCGCCGTGTTCCACGCCCAGCACGCCGGTCATGTCGGTCAGCACTGTGGTGTCCTTGGTCTGTAGCGTCCGGGTGCTGCCGTCGCCCATGGTCAGGGTCAGCGTCCGTCCGGTCAGCTGAATGCTTTTCACATAGCCCGCACTGTCCTCCGGCACTGCGTCCACATCCCCGGCTGTCAGGGTCACCACACCGCCCTTGCCGTTCACGCTCTTCACTGCCCCGTCCTCCGGCGCGGTCAGTTCTGCCCGCTCGGCTGCTGCCTCGGCCCGTTTCGCGCCGCTTTCCGCTGCCGTCCGCGCGGTCACCGCCTGCCCGGCCGCCGTCACCGCTTCCGTCCGCGCTCCCTCGGCTCTCTGTGCATCCTGCGCGGCCGCGCCTGCGCTGTTCCGTGCCTCCTGTGCGCTGGTCGCCGCGCTGTTCGAGTACGCCAGCACCCGCGCCACAAAGGTCTCGTACTGCGTCGGGCTGATCTCCGCGTCGCCGTCCGTTGCCAACGTCTCGTAACAGTCGTATCGTGCCGGCCGTGTCAGCGCCCGGAAGCCGTCCTCCCCCAGTGCCAGCAGCATCCAGCTGCCGCACCGCGACGCCGTGAACTCCTTGCCCACCGTGCAGCTGGCGTTTTCGTCCAGCAGGATGGGTGCCGGCAGGCTGCCGTCCTGCCGCTGGATGTGCAGCGTGATGCTCTTTCCCTGCCAGCTCTCCGGCAGGGTAAATTCCAGCCTTTCCACGTTCGCACTGGACTGTCCGCCCAGATGCAGCACCCGCATTTCCGGAGCAAACTCCACCCCGCCGAAATGCTTTTCCAGGATCTTCACCTGCATGGTCTTGTCCTCCTTCCGTTTTTCTTCCAGTGTACCGCCCTTCTTCCCGCGCTGAAACTGCGTACTTTTTAACAGCAACACCCCGGCAGGCCATGTGATGTGCCCGCTGGGGTGTTTTCTACGGGTGACAAAACGTCACCGGATGGTTGCCATCTGGTTGTCACCGCAGCAGCGCATACGGATCCTCTTCCGGTTGTTCCTGTGCCGCCTTCTCTGCCGCCTCTTCCCACTGTGTAAAGGTCTTTTCGGTGTACAGTGCCTTGCCGTCCGCGTCGGTCAGGGCCAGCAGCATGTCCGCCATCCGCTGCTTGTCCGCGTCGCTGCCCGCAAGGTACTCCGGCTTCACCGCCTCGGTGATCTTGTTCTTCACGGTACCCCCGCTCCTGCCTGCCTTCACAAGGCGGTCATACTCGGCCTGCACGTCCCCGGCGTTCCAGCTGTCCGCCGCTTCCTTCAGGTCGGCGTACACGTCGCCGCTGTCGCCCTTCAGCATCTCGGTCTCCAGTGCATTCACGGCCCCGGTCACGCAGTCGATCACGGCTTCCCGCTTCGGCGCGTCTTCCTTCACATTCTTCCGGATGCCCAGCACGTCGTAAGGGAGAGTTCCTGGGACTCTACCGGACAAAATTCCTGCCGGATGCCCAGCACCTCGTACAGCGCTTCGAGGGTCTCCGTCTCCAGCCGGTACCGCTCGGCTTCGTTCCCTTCCATCTGTGCCTTTGCCGCCGCCCGGGTGTCGGCGTCGTACTTCTTCAGCCGGGTCTTCAGCTGCTTGTAGATCTCGCCCTCCTTGCCCATGGCCACCAGCTTTTTCACGGCCGCCTGCGCTTCGTCCGGGTCTCCGCTCACATAGGCGTTGTACAGCCGGTCATACTGCCCGGTCGCGCTCTCCGGCAGGCTGTTGAAGCTAAATTTTCCGCCCTGCGCCACGTTCTGCGCATCGTCCCAGTACCCGCGCACTGCGTCCACCATCTTCCGGCCGTTGCCGTAGGGCACCCCCACGATCTCAAAGCCGTTTTCGATCAGGGCCATGCCCTTCTCCATCAGCTTCTTGTGGTGCTTTTCCAGCTCCGCCTCGTCCATCTCGCTGGTGTCCTTCTTCAGCTCCGCCGTAAACTTCACCACATCCGACGCCATGTCGTTTACTGCGCTGATGTTCGTGGCGCTGATCACGTCGTAATCCTTGCCCTCGATGGCATTGTCGATCAGGCTGTACAGCTCGCTGCCAAACAGGAAGTTACCCATCGTGCTCTCGGTGGACAGCGAGAAAAAGCGGCTCACAATGCTCTTCAGGGTCACGTCGCCGTTCTCGTCCTGCTCCCGGTCCCACCGGTGCAGCAGGAAGTCCGCGCCGATCTTCATCATGGCAAACACCGCCACCTGCGCCGCCTGGCTCAGAATGGCCCGGTCCCGCTGCTTTGTCGCCCGCTGCAGCTCTGCCTTGTTCGCGTCGCTGGCGTTCGCCTTGTACCGCGCCGCCTGCGCTTTCCAGTCGCCCACCGCGTCGATCAGGATGCCCGCATTCTGGAAGCGCTGGGTCGTGAACATCGTAAAGGTCTTTACCATCTCGTCCGGGTTGCGCTGGATGCCTGCCCGCTGCATCACGGTGTAGTTCGGCTGGGTCTGCTCGATCACCTTCTGGTAGGTGCGGTTCACCGCCTCCCAGTATGCCGGGCTTCCGGTCTCGCCCGCGCCCTCGAATTCCGCCGCGTGGTTTTTGACATAGGCTTTGCTGCCCTCCCACAGGGCCGCCACCGTGATCTCGTCCATGCCGTTGATCCACCCGGTCAGCCATCCGGGCACCTTGTCCATGCCCTTCTGCACCAGCGTCTCCCGCTTGCCGATGCTCTGCAGCTCGCCTTTTCCGGTCCCACGCTGCCGCCACTGCAAAAGCACGTCTCCGTGCTGGGCAATTTCCGCTTCCAGCGCCGCCTTCTGCTTCGGCGACAGGTTTTTCACAAATGGCATCACCGATGCCATGGTGTCCCCGCCCAGCACGGCCGCCGCCGTCGGCAGGCTCGCCGCCTGTGCAATGGCCACGCCGGGGTTCAGGGTCAGCACCGCCCCCGCGTAGTTGCCCCGCAGCTTGCTCAGCATCCGGCTCACGCCGTTGGAGCGGTGCCGCTGGGTGGTCTGCAGGTCGGTCAGCAGATCGTCCAGGTAGCTCACGGCCTTCGTGCCCCACTGCTCCTTGATCACGCCGTTTTTCAGTGTCTTCACGCCGTCCCGGGTCTTCACCCCTGCGTTCAGGATCTTCTGCACGTCCCGGATGGGCGCGGCCAGTCCCGCATAGGCTGCCGTGTCCCGCAGGCTGCGCTGCACCACGCTCGAACACTCTTCCAAAAGGATGGGCTTGCTGCTCTTCACACGGTTCTTCAAAAAGCCCCGGCCCTCAATGGTCGCGTCCAGCTTCACGCCGTCGATCTCGGTCGCCAGTGCAGCCTTGTCCACCGCAATGGGGTAGTAGTTCTGCACGGTGGCCCGCTTGTAGCCCACCAGCTGCAGGCTCGTCTCGTTGATCAGCTTCGTGGTGTAGTTTCCAAAAAACTCCTTCATGTCCGCGCACCACGCCCGGTCGTAGTCGGTCATGGCCGCTTCCAGCGTGTTCAGGATGGTGTCCGCCATGGCTTCCCCGTTTCCGTCGCTCAGCATGCCCAGCTGCACCAGCTGTCCCTTCTGGTAGGCCTGCTCCACGTCGCCCTTGCTGTACAGCTGCGCATCCGGCACCACCATGCCGCCGGTCATCAGGTGCTCCCGGCTGTCCTTGTTCTGCAGGTGCATGTACAAACTGCACAGCTGCGCATGGGTCAGCGGCACCGCGTTGTGGTCCGTGTCTCTCAGGCCCACGTCCACAAGGTCCGCACCCGGCCCGGCAAAGGCCTGCGCTTCCTTGGCGTGCTTTGCGCCCGTCACGTCCGCAAACAGCTTCTCACCCTCGATGGTGATCTTCGTCTGCCGGTACTGGCCGTCGTTCAGCATCTGCCCGATCTTCTCCATCTGGCCGCCGTTCTTGTAGCCGCCCAGCATCCGCAGCACCCGCTCGGCCCCCAGCATGTCCAGGTTGTACTTGGTCAGCAGGTTCTGCAGCCCGTCCAGCGCCCCGCCGGGGTGGTTGCCCTTGCTCAGTGTCACCTCATAGGCTGCCTCGTCCGCGATCTTGCTCACCTCTTCGGCCTTCGCAAGGCTCACGGTCTTGTTCTCGTTCCGGATCACATGCAGCGTCGCGCTGGTGATGGCCTTCAGCATCCGCATCTGGTCCACCGTCATGGGCAGGTAGGTGCGGCTCTCGGTCTCCCGGATCCGCTTGCGCAGCCGCTCCTGCAAGGCCAGTGCCTTCTCGCTGTAGGGCAGCGCCTCGGCTTCCGCCAGCTTTGCCTGTAAGTCGGCCAGCTTTGCATCCTTCCACGCCGTCAGGTCGGTCTGCAGCGCCGTGATCAGCTTCGGCACCCCGGTCTGCTCCCACTCGGTGGTCATGGCCGTGGGGCTGCCCTCGCTGCCCATGCTCGCCTGGATGCTGTTCTGCAGCCGCGTCAGCTGGTTCACAGCCCGGTCGTTCAGCACGGTCATGTCGGCGATCTTTGCCACCTCCGCCGCCTGCACGATCAGCCGCTGGCTCACATACTTGCCCTTGCTCGGCCGCAGCACCATCTGGTTCAGCGCCGCCGCATCCTGCCGGATGCCCCGCTTCAGCTCGTCCATCTTCCGGCCGTCCCGCGCTTTCTGCACCCGCTTCTCGGCCACCCGCTTCGCAATGGCGATCTCCTCATCCCGCTGCTGGCGTGCCACCTCGGCGGCCAGTGCGTTCCGCTGCGCCTGCTTCTGCTGCCAGGCCTCGGCCTTCCGCTGGTTCTCTTCCTCCCATTCCATGATCTCGTTTTCCTGCACGATCAGGCTGTACTCGGCCTTGTCCGCACGCCGCTGCTCGTCCCGCACCTGCCGGGCAAGGTCGGCGTTCTCGCCCCGCAGCTGCCGCACCTCCAGCCTTGCTTCGTCCCGCATCTGCTGCAGTTCGGTCCGCATCCGCTTGCGTTCGGCTTTCCATTCCCGCTCGTAGGTCTCCCGCAGCACGGTCAGCTTCTCGTTCAGATCGCCCACGTTGCTCACGTCCACGCCCAGCAGTTCCAGGTTCGCGTCCAGCTGCTTTTCCGCTTTCGCGTTCCGCTTCTGCAGCTCGCTCACCTGCTGCACCTCGGCGTTCCGGCCCGCCGTGCGCTGGTTCTCGGCCAGCCGCCGGTTGAATTCCCGGCTCTGCACCTTCTGCACGCCCCGCAGGCTCTTTTCCCCCTCGGCCGCCCGCGCCGCGTCTCCGGCAGCCGCCTTCGCCGCTTCCAGGTTGTGCCGCTGGATGCCCTCAAAAATGGCCTCGGCATCGGTCAGCTGGGGCAGCTGCATGATGTCCCCGATGATCCTGCCCGCCAGCTCCACGCGGGCGTCCTCATACTCGGCCTTGTCCGCAAAGCGGCTCATGGTCTTCGGCTTGATGGCATCGTGCAGGTTCATCAGCACGTCCAGCCACTCGGTGCTCTCGAAGCTCTGACTGCCCGCCACACCGGCCTGCTCTGCGGCCTGCTTCCACAGCGCCTTGGCTCCATCGGTCACGCCGCCCACGGCGCGGTCATCGTTCACAAGGCTCTCATACTGCTCCGCCGGGTTGCCGTCCCGCACGCCTTCGGCCTGCCGCAGGGTCACGCCGTGGCGCCGTGCCTCGGCCACCGCCTCGCTCCAGCTGCCGTACCGCTTCACAAGCTCGGCCTTCGCCTGCCCGCTCTTGTTCACGGTGTACTCCAGCTTGTGCAGCTCCGGGTACTCGTCCCACAGTTCGCTGTTGCGGTAGGTCGCCCCGTCCTGGATCTCCCCTGCCAGCGTCTCGGCCAGCGCTTCGGCCTTGTTCATGTCCGCGCCGTCCGCCTTCAGGTAGTTCACCAGCACTTCGGTCTCCTGCGCCAGCTTTGCCCGGTCCGCCTTGCTGCCGTTGGCCTTCAGCCAGCGCCCGGCCAGCTCGTCCACCGCGCTCCGGCTCACGTTCACGCCCTTTGTCAGCCCAAAAAACTGGCTCAGTGTGTCCAGCGCCGCCGCCTTCTCCGCGATCACCCGGCTGGCCTGCTGCTGCTCGTTCCGCTTCGCGTCCCGGCTCGCCTGCTCCGCGATCTGGAAACGCACATCCGGCACACGGTTCAGCACCGCGGTACGCTGGGCATCGTCTCCGGCCTTGTACAGCTCCACCTTCACGCCCTTCTGCTGCAGCTCGTCGATCAGGCTCTTGCTTGCGTTGTCCGGCAAAATCGCCGCCCGCACTTCGTCAAAGCCCACCGCGCGTTGGGGCTTTGCTTCAAAATACCCCGTCGGGATGGCCGACACATCGTTGTACAGCTTCAGGATCATCTGGGCCGCATCCTTGCTGATAATGTAACCTTCCTTGGAAAAAACCTTTCCAATGGCTGCTGCCGTGCGTTTACCTTCGGCAGCTCGCAGCAGAATTTCTCCCAGTATCTCCCGCTCTCCGTAGCTGCTATCGCTATGTGCCGTAGTCTCCTGCCGCAGTTTCTGAATGATGGTCTCAATCTGGCCGTCCGCATCTTCCAGCAGCTTTTTGTATTCTGCCTCCGGCATCTGCTGCAGTCGGCCTTTATCCGCTCGCACTTCATCCAAACTCTGGTACTCCGCTGTGGCCGTGCTCATCAGCGTGTTGGACGAAAGGCCCCACGCACCTTTTCCTCGTGCTTCTTCCTGGTTCATTGCATTCACCAGATTCTCCAGCGTGTAGGGGTTATGCAGCTGGGCAAAGCTGCGCCGGTTGCCGTTCCGGGTATAAACTTCCTTGCCGTTGTAGATTCCTTTCTTTCCCAGTATGCTTTCCACCTTCGGCAAGATCCACTCTTCCACCTGCGAATCCGGTGCCTTTTCCTGAATTTCTTTCAGCATGGTGTCGGTGTCTCGCACGAGCTTTCCGCTCTTATCCTCAGTCACCATGTAGTCATAGGCACTGTTCAGCAGCATCAGCAGTTTGGGTTGGATCACGCGCTCGGCTTTCTTCTGCGCTTTTTCTTCACTCCACCCGAACTCTTCCATGGCCCAGGCTTTTTCCGCCTCCCGCACCTTGTCCAGTACGGCATGGGCAAATTCATGGTTGCCGTTGGCCCTGTCAGTCTCAATGATATTTCGCAGGGTCTCTTCGCCGCCCACCGCTTCAATGGTCTTTTCGCTTCTACGCACCTGCGATGCCGTAAAACGTTCCTCCTGCTTCATGGCAACGTCTACAGTCTCCCCGATGTCAGCCAGATATGCTGCTTTCACGCTGGGATTCTGGGCCAGTTTCTCCGCCAGCTGTTTCGGGCTCTTGTCCGATGCCTCCATATCCATAACGCCGGTAATAGAATTACTTCTCGCAAATTCGCCGCCCGCCGTTTTTCGGCTCAATTCTGCCAGTTCTGTGTTCAGAGCTCTTGCTTTCTCGGCGTTCACCTGATACTCCACGCTGGGTCGTGTCGGCGTCCATGCATCCGCACCGTACACCCGGTTTTTCCGGTTCACCATGGGGTCAATGGTATCACTGCCAAACACCAAAGAGATCGGCCCATACTTCGTGTGCCCCTCCTGTGCCTTTACCACCGCGATAGACGGCGACGGCATCCCGCCCAGTTCCAGCGCTTCCTGCAGGTTCTGTTCGGTTAGGTTGTGCACCGCCACAAGGTCTTTCTGGCTGTTCACCTCTACCGGTGCCGCCAGCTGGAAGCGGATATTTTTCTTTACAGGTGCGTCATTCTGTGCTATACTTTCTTTAGAGCCATCCGGCAATCTACTCCTTGAACCATCTGGTTCTTCGTGGGTACCACCGGATGGTTCTATTTTTGTTTTAGCGATATTTACCAGGTCGTAAAAAATCTCTCTGGTGTCCGGTCTGATAGCAGTCAGCACATCCGCTTTATATGCGTTTTCTCCTACCTGAATTTTGATTTTTCCACGGTTGAACGCCTCTGCATTTTTGTGCCTTGCCGGTTCACGGTATACTTCATCTGCTGTCTGAATGATTTCATCCAGATTTGCAGCCATCCGCATTTTATCTGCATAGGCAGTAGGATTCTCCCATTGGAGTGCCTTGGAAGATTTCGACCATACAAATTCATTCCGCCCATCTTTACTGTTCAAAATCGTCCATCCGTTCCGCACGAATCCATTCGGGAATTTTTCTTTAATAGCCTGCTTGACTACCGACTTCCAGTTTTCCTGTGGCACACCTTCCAGAATATCCTCGTCGATTTTAACATAGCTTTCTCCGTTTTCATCTCGAAGAATTTCATACCTTCTTTCCTTCGCCGCACCCTTATTCTCAAGGGCCGCGGCGTTTTCTTTTGCTGCGCGCAGGTTCTCCATGGCTTTTTCCGCGTGGGCAAAGTATTCGTCCTGCAGGGCCCGCTTCTCGGCTTCCGCCAGTCGCTGGGCTTTCAGGGCTGCCCGGTTCTCCGGGTCCTTCGCCAGCACTTCCTTTGCCCGGCTCACGATGTCGCTCAAAAGGTCCTTCACCGCGTTCATCACCTTGCGGATGGTCCCCGCCCGGCCTGCGTTCTTCTCCGCCTGCCCGCGCTGGAACTCCACCCAGCGCTTGAAGCTCTCCTCGCTGTCAAAGATGCCGCGCCACGCATCCGCCACCAGCTCTTCCGCCGCTTCGCCGTAGGTCAGACCCTGCTGTGCGTAGTCGGAAAGTTTATTTCGGATCAGCTCGTCAATGTTCTCAAATCCCTCGCTCTTGGCCAGATACTCCATCACATGCTGCTGCACCGCCTTTGCGCCCTCGGTGTCCAAAGCGTTATACCAGTGCCAGTCCTCGTGCAGCGCGGTGCCGAACACGTCTCCCGCGCTGTCTGCAAAAAAGATCTGTCCGGCAGCCGTGTCCACATAGGCCTTCACCCGCTCGTCGCCTTCCAGCACCGCCTTCAGCACCGCATCGGTGTCGGTCGCCCGCGCGTTCAGCTCGATCAGCTTCGTGGCCACCTCGTCTGCCGTGCGCATGGTGCCTTTGTACAGCACCCGTCCGCTGCCGCTCACGCTCTTTGCGCTCAGCGCACCGCCCAGTGTCCCGGTCTGCACCGTCCCGGCTTCCGCTTCGCCCTTGCCCTGCAGCCACGCGATCTTCAGCGCTGCCGCGCCGCCGGGCTGTGCCAGAACATAGTCCGTGTTCACCGCAAGGCCGTTCATGCCCTTCGCCAGCTCCATAGCCTTGTCAAAGGTGGTCACGTCCTCCATCTGTCCCAGCCGGTACAGGCTGGAGGCCGCCGCCGCATACCGGCTCTCGTCCGCAATGCCCGTCGGCATGTTCCGGCTCAGCGTCTGTGCCGCGCCCTCGCTCACCTTCCAGCGCAGCAGCTCCCGCTGTACGCTGCTCTTCTGCGCGCCCTCGCTGCGCACTTCCAGCCCGGCCGTCTCCCGCAGGGCTGTCGGTTCCGCCTGCTGTGCAAAGGCTCCCTCACCGATGGAGCTGTCGAGCGAATGCGAGACTGCGGGAGTTTCCACCGTTTCCCCGGTGTTTTCCACGGTCCGCTTCTGTGCGGCCTGCTCCTGCCGCTCGGCCTGTGCCCGCGCAGCCATCTCCGGATCCAGCACCTGCGTCTCCACGGTCCCGTCCTGGTTCCATGTGGTCATCACGCCGTCCCGGATCTCCCGGCCGCTGCCCTGCAGCTCCCCGGTCTGCTCCTGCTTCACGGCTTCCGGTGCCTGCTGTTCCTCCTGCGCCGGCTGCGCCGTGCTCCGCTCGGCTTCCATCTGCCGCAGCACCTTCCGGGTCTGTGCCGCCGTTTCGGGCAGCTCCATCCCGTATGCCTCGGCAAAGGCCGCGCGGTTCGCTTCGTTGGCCGCGTTCGGGGTAAACAGCTTGATGGTCCTGCTTGTCAGGGTCCCGCTGTCCATCGCTTCGGCCAGCTGCTGCACCGCCGGGTTACTGCTCTGCATTGTCTGCGCTTCCGTCTGCCGTTCCAGCCCCAAGCTCGCCCTCTCGGGAGAGCTGTCGCCCGTAGGCGACTGAGGGAGTTCGTCCCCCAAGGCTTCCCCCTCGGGAGAGCTGTCAGCGCCCTGCGCTGACGGAGAGGGTCCATTCCGCTGTCCGGTCTGTCCTTCCGCCTCCAGCGCCGCGCTCATCCTGCCCAGCTGCGTGCCCACGGCACCGCCCAGCGCGCCGGATGCGCCGCCCGTCAGGCCGCTCTCCAGTGCCGTCAAAAAGGTGTCTCTGTTAAACAGCTCTTGCGCCGCCTGCTCGTCTCCTAGGGCCGCGTCAATGGCCTTGTCCGCATAGGTCTCCACAAAGGCCTGCATGGCATTGTCAATGCCGCCGGAGACTGCGTTCGCCACCGTGGGGTATTGCTGTGCCAGTACGCCGTTGTCTGCCACGCTGCGCACCATGTCCGCCAGCTTGCCCGCCAGCGTGTCCTTGGCGTAGTCGCTGCCCATGGTCCGGGCAAGGTCTGCCGCGCCCACGCTGTTGATGGCCCACCCCGCACCGAACTTCGCAAGGCCGCCCACCAGCGTCTTGCCCGCGCTCTCGCCCTTGTCAATGCTCTGGCCCATGGCTTCCGCGCCGCCCTGGGCGCTCAGCACCGGCAGCACCAGCGCCGGGCTGATGCCCGCCACCGCAAGGTTCTCCGCCGCACTGGTGGTCACCCCCATCAGCTGGCGCGCAATGGGGCTCATGCCCGCCTGCGCCGCCTCGTTCAGCTGCTGGCCGCGCTTGTACATCTGGTAGCCCAGGCTCTTCTCCGGGTCGATGCCCTCGCTCACCTTTGCCCCGCTGATCCGCGCCCGCATCCGGTCGATCTCGCTCTGGCTGTAGCCCTTGGCCTTCAGCTCTTCGTCCGTGTAGGCCATGCCGGTGCTCTGGGCCGGGGCCGCCATCACCCCGCTGCTGTTCAGCTGCATGGCGTTGTCCCGCCCTGCATACTGGGTCTTTCCGCCGGTCATCAGGCGCAGCAGTTTCCACTGCCGGTCGTCGCTCTTCACGCTCTCTTGCAGCTCGTTCCAGTTCTTTCCGGTCTCCGCTGCGTTCTGCACGCTCCGCACGGCCGTCTCGCCCGCCATCAGCGGGGCCGACGCCACCGTGTCCACAATGCCGCCGATCGTGTTGGAGATGCGCCGCGCCGCCCGCTGCCAGTCCGGCAGGGCATCAAAGTCGGCAATGTACTGCCGCGCCTCTCGGATCTGCTTGCGGCTGTAGCCCTTGGCCAGCAGCTCCGCGTCGGTGTACTCCCGCTTTTCCGTGCTCGTTTCCGCCGTCGGCGCACTGGCCATTGCCCCGCTCACGCTTATCGGCTGCATGGCGTTGTTTCGTTCAGCATAGGTCTTGTTCCCCTTGCCGGTGCGCAGCAGCCGCACCAGCTGCCGGTGCTGCGGGTCTGCATCCATCCACTGGTTCAGCCGGTCGAAATCGCTGAACTTGTCGGTTGCCTTCAGCTCTTCAGTCTCCTGCTTCAGCTGCTGTGCATCCCGCGCATACCAGCTTTCCACCCGCTTTGCGTCCGCATCCTTGATCTGCTTTTTTACGCTCTCCGCGTTCGGTGCACTGGCCATTGCCCCGCTCGCGCTCTGCATCGGCATGGCGTTGTTTCGCTCGGCATAGGTCTTTCCGCTCTTGGTCCCGGTCCCCAGCACCTTGGCCGCCGGGGCGCTGTTCTTGCCCGTTCCCAGCCACTCCGGCTGTCCGGTGCGTTCCACCGTCGGCAACTTTGATCCCGCCTTTTTCGTGGTCTGCACACTTTGGGTCCCGGTCATCTGCCCCAGCACCTGCGCGCTCAGGCTTCCGCTCGTGGGGTTCTGGTTGCTCTTTCCCGCGCTCTGCGTCCCGGCTTTCTGTTCCGTGCTGCGCACGCTGGTGCCAGCGCTCCGGTTCACCCAGGCGTCGGTACTTTTGGCCGCCGGCTTGGTCCCTCTGCCCGTCCGCAGCGCGTCGATCTTCTCCGCACTCCAGCCAGTGCTTCCGCTGCTCCGCGCCGGGGCCGTCGTGCTTTTCGGTGCCGCGCTCTGGCCGGTGCCCTGCGTGCTCTTCTGCCCATTATTCTGTTTGCGCATCTTTTCAATGTCCTGTGCGCTCCATCCCATACGCTCACCTCATCACTTCGTTCCGCGCCACTCGTAGTCGATCTGGTTCATAATGGCCGAGATCTGGTCGCTGCTCAGGCTCGTGTTGTTGGCCAGCTCGCTTGCGATCTGGTTCTGGCTGTACCCGCTGTTGGCCATCTTCCGCGCGTTGTACATGCCCTGCTCCCAGGCTGTGCCGTTTGCCTTGCCTGGGTTGCCTGTGCCAGTCAGCCGCTGGATGCGCCCTGCATCAGCCAGTGTGTCCTCGTAGTAGCTTCGCCGCTGGTCGTCCGGCTTCATGGTGCTGTACTCTTTAAACATCGTGTTTAGCTGCGGCTGGGTGTACCCGTCCACCTTGCTGCTCGTGCTGCCGCTCTTCGTGCTGCGGCTCGTACCGCTGCTCCGTCTCCCGCTTCCTGTCCCGGTCGTGGTCCTGTACCGGTTCTGCAGTGCCAGCTGGCTTGCGTACTTGGCAAGGTCTGCCTGGTTCAGCCGGTTTGCAATGGTGCTGTAGCTGTCCACACTCCCCGTGGGCAGCCCCGCCATCTGCAGGTAGTTGTTCGCCGCCGTGTCGTAGCCGCTGCCTGCAAGCCCGGCCGCCGTGGTCAGATAGTCCAGCTTGTCCTTGTCCACCTGCGACAGGCCCTGCCAGCTGTCCAGCATCGTGTCCGTCAGCCCGTACTGGTTCAGGATCTGCTTTGCCGCATCGTCAAAACCTGCCTCCTTGTAGCTTGCCGCCTGCTGCAAAGCCGCCATCTGGTCGCTCAGCTCGGTGCGGCTCAGGTTGTCGTTGTACTGCCGCAGGGCAAAGGCGTTCTCCCAGTCCTGCTGCCGGTACCCCTTGTAGGCGTCGTACCCTTCCAGCGCGGCCGCGCCCACGTTCTTCACCACGTTCCACACGTTGTTCAAAAAGTCGCTGTTCTCCTGCCGGGCCTGCTGGGTGCGGTCGTACCGGTAATTCCGCCAGTTCGCCGCATCCGCTACGCTGCCGTCGTACTCGCTGCGTGCAAGCTGGTCCTGGTTCAGCAGGTTATTCAGCTGGGTTCCCTGCCCGGCCAGTTCCTGCTGCCACTGGCTCAGCGCGTCTGCCCGTGCCTGGGCGTATACGTTCGCGGTCTGGCCCGTCTCCCCGGCCGCCGCCTGCTGTGCCGCGCTCTTGGCCCAGTCCGTGCCGTACCCGCCGCTAAGGCCGTTTGCCACCTCTTCTGCCGCGCTGGCCCCGGCGCCTGCATTGCCAAAAAGGCGGCTCAGGGCGCCCCGGTAGGTGCCGTTCTGGCTGTCGTAGCCAAGGCCCGCGCTGTTGGCACTGTCCATTCCCGCCAGCGCGTTCTGGATCCCTTCGTCGTAGCGGTTCTCATACGCCCCCGGCATGGCCGCTTCCGCCTGTGCCTGCTGTTTCTGCTGGTCGTTCAGTCTCTTGATGGTCCCCATGCTCTACCTCCATTCTCAGATAAAGAAAAACGGCAGGATCTGCGCCGCAAAGCCCAGCATGCTGAACAGCCCGTTCAGGGTGCTGCTCACGTTCTGCTGCCGCTGTGCATAGGCGTTGTTGTACTCGTTCTGCCTGTAGCTCAGGTCGTTGTACCAGTTCGACAAGTCTTTCTGGTACTTGTTGTAGTCATTCTGCTCGGCCTCCTGCAGGCCGTTCAGCTCCTGCTGCAGCCCGCTCTTCCGGGTGTTGTATTCGCTGCGGCTCTGGCTCGTCAGGCTGTCCAGCACGTTGTCCAGGTCGCTCATGGTGGCCGCATAGGCCTTCTGGCCCGCCTGGGTGCCGTAGCTGGAGCCGTACCCGCCGGTCAGTGCGCTGGCATTGGCCTGCGCGTTCTGGTTCGCCAGCTTCGCCTTCTGGGTGTACTCGCTCTTGTACTGCTGGTATGCCGTATCGGCCGCCGGGTCATAGTCGTAGCCGCCCAGGTCGTCCAGCTTGCCCATCACATTGTCGATCTGCCCCTGGTACTTGCTCTGGTAGTCCGCAGGCTTCGCCTGCTCTACCTTTTCCAGTTCGCTCCTCGCGTTGCTCAGTCTGCTCATCTTCAGCTCTCCTTTCCGCTCAGATAATCCTCGCTCATGTTCTCGCTGCTAAGGTTGGTCAGCACATAGGTCAGCTGCTCGTTCAGCTGGTACAGGTAGTTCGTCAGCGCCTGCGCGTCCGCCTCCGGCATCTGGTCGCTGAAGCTCGGCAGGCCGATGCCCGCCAGTCCCGCAATGCTTGCCATTGTCTTCTCCTTTCATCGTCTCGGCACCGCGCCGCTCACCCTTGCCCCTGCAGCATCTGCAAAGGTAAAGGCCATGCTTCGCAGCGCCATCTGCCCGGTGCCTGCAAATTTCAGCCGCATGGTGTCGTGCCGCCTTGGCACAAAGGGCAGGTTCACCCGCTGGTGGTCTTTCGTCACCGCGCAGCTGCTCACCGTTTCCCAGTCCCCGCCGTCGTAGCTGGCCGCCACGGTCAGCACCGTGTGCGCCAGGGCATCCACCCGCAGCGTCACCCGGCTGATGTATTTGTCATCCGGCACGGCAAGGCCGATGTCTCCGGTCACCGCTTCAAATTTCAGCGCCGTCTCCGTGTCTCCGGCCGCCTCCCGATCCGGGTCTGCCGCCCACAGGGCATTGCCGTCCCACAGATACAGCTGCCGCCCGGTGCTCACCATGCCGGTGCCTGCCGCGCTTTCCTCCTGCCACAGGCCCCGCTCGGTGTCATACACCAGCAGCCGCCCGCTTCCGCCGTCCGTTTTCCGGTGCAGGTACAGGTAATACCGCTCGTCCAGCTGTCCGCCCACGGCCTTGTCAACCGCCGTCAGCTTTCCGGTGTCCAGTGCGCTGCTCACCTTCGTGGGCAGGCTTCCGCTCCACGCCATCACCCCGTCCGGCGAGAGGTAGTACAGCGTCTCCGCGATCACGCACAGGCTCTGCGCCGCATTTGCCGCCACGCCCCGGCACCGCACGCTGCTCATCTGGTAGTCGCTGGGCTTCGAGCCGTACAGCTTGTGGATGCACTGTTCTTTGAAAAACAGCACATATCCCAGGCAGCTGGCCGCGCCGGTAAATGCCCCGTCGCTGCCCACGCTCACCGCGTAACTGTCCGAGGCAATGCCCCGGTAGCTGTACCAGTTGGTGGGGTCGCCCAGGGCGCAGGCGTAAATGCTGTTCTCGCTTTTGCTGCAGCCCCACACCCGGTTGCCCTGCTCCGTCACAAAGTCCAGGTCCGGCACCCGCCGCTGTGCCGTCACCGGCGCTGTGGCCGATTCATTTTCGGTCACCTTTCCGTCGGCGCTGTTCCAGGTCATGCCCGTGGCCGTCACCGTCCAGCTGCCATAGTACCGGCTGCTGTCCTCCTGCGGCACCAGCGTTACCACCATGTCGTCCCCGTCCAGTGTCCCGATGCTCACCTCGCCGTTCAGCCCCGCTGCCAGTGCGTCGCACACCGCGCCCGGCATCCCGCTCAGGGTCACCGTGTCGCCTTCCTTCAGCACGATGCCAAGGCCGGGGCAGTGCAGCCGCAGGCTCTGTAAAAGGATCTCCGTCCACTTCTTGTTCTTTGCGCTGTACTTCAGCAGCACGCTGCCCGCGCCGTAAGGCTCCTCCGTGCTGCCCTTCAAAAACAACTGTCCGTCTGCCGGGCTGCCCGGTTCCTCGGTGCCCACGCTGTCCGGGGTGTAGGTCTTTCCTTCGCCGTCGCACGGGGTCACGGTCATACTTTCATCCCCAAGCGCCCACTTCGCTGCCAGGTCTTCCAGCTTTCCGGTGCTGATGTCAAAGGCCTTCTTGTCCGGCCAGATCAGGATCTTCGTTCCCATGCCGGTCATGGTCTTTTCGTTATCCGTCACGGCACCTTTCAGCACCACCGCGCCTTCCCGCGCGTCGGTGCTGTCCGGGGTATATTCCAGCGTGGTTCCCTTGCAGATCAAAAGGCCGTTCAGGTGGTACATGCCGTTCACGTCCTGCACCTCCTGCACCTTCCGGCGCATCATCCTGGTCTGCAGTGCCGGGTACCCTCTGGCCGAAAAATTCAGGCTGCTGCTCAGCTCCGCCTCGCTGCACCCGTAGGTCTCGTTCACCCCGCCAAAGGCCCGCAGCATCTGCCGCCCGCTCTGCAAAATGTTCAGGTTCCGCCCGTCCGTCATCTCAGTACCTCCACTGCACGCCGCCCGCCGGGGCGTACCTGCGCCGCATCCACGCGGCAAACTCCTGCACATAGTCGCTGTACAGCTGCATCTCGTTGGCCGCCCGCGCCGTCTCTCCCAGGGCGAGATCCATCTGTGCACACAGCCAGTGCACATACAGCGGGCTGTACTGCTCCGGTGCCAGCAGCTCGGTGTCGTAGGCAAGGCCGTTGTTCCATGCCGTGTCCGCGCCCACGTCGTCAAAGTCCACCGTCTCGCTGCGTGCCACCACGCTCCCGCGCAGGCGGCTGTCGCACTGCCGCAGCCAGTTTTGTTTCAGCGTGTCCGAAAACTCGTTGTTCGGCCGCATCTCGTCGGCCTGCTCCATGGCCTGTCCCGCCGTCATTCTTCATTCTCCTTCCTGTATCACGGTTTTAAATGCCCTCCGTTTCACTCTGGGCATATCAGCGGAATCATTTTCTTTTATTCGCAATTCCGGCCGGGCTGCGGCCCGCCCGGAATCGCCTTTTCACCGTCAAAGTCCAAATCGAAAGTATCATTTTTCTCATTTTAATGTCGTTTTTCGTTCAGACCCCATCCCGTGAAAATGCGTTTGG
>OLNS01001610.1_pt1 | contig 16605 bp, 7 predicted proteins | sample 1673031 | NCBI WGS metagenome assembly OLNS01 (sample SAMEA3136748, study PRJEB25190) | human gut metagenome | biome: human gut; feature: human-associated habitat; material: faeces | place: Austria | collected 2013
CTTAGGTTCTTCCGGTGGTTTCACTGTGTTGTTAAACTCTTTGTCCGGTGCGTCTTGAAGCTTGTTCACAACAGTTGTCTTAGTCGTTCCGTCATGTTTGACTTCTACTTTAATCGTTGCGACCATGTTGTCATAAGACACAGTGGCATCCGTTCCAGCAACTTCTTCCACAGTGTAAGTGAAGGTATTACCAGCGTCCGCTTTTGTAAATTCAAGTGGCTTGAAGGCAATCTTCGCGATTCCAGTTGTTGCATCTGGCGCACTGTTCTTCACAGTTTGAATTGCGACGCCATCTTTCTTCAATACGAATGTAAATTCGTTTTCTACAAGATTTCGGCCATCTAATTTCTTAGTGAAATCAAATTCGAGTGGAACTGGAAGATTTACTACACGTTTTTGCGTTGGTTTTTCTGGCTTAGTGATATTTCTATGCGTTGGATCGTACTGATGAACAATTTGATTTGCCGTATTTTCGATATCGACACCATTTGGAGTCGTCATCTTGACTGTAGCAGGAATATCAAATTTGTAGTAACGGCCAAACTCGAAGAGAGTTGTATCAATCACTGGATCATTGTTGATATCTTTAATAAATGATGCTTTGGATGTTGCTGTGATCACGCCATTATTAACGGTGATGTCAAATTTATCCGTTACATCTACACCCGTTACTGAATCGTAAGCTTTGATATCTGCAACATTGATCTCCAGTTTGTCAGCTTCATATTTATCTGAAATACCAACAGCTTGAATATTGTCACTTGCTTTCAAGTTTGTTGTATCCAACCATACTTGGTATACAATCTTATCGCCCTTCTTAACTGTCTTCGTATTCAAGTTTTCAGGCTCATTGTTGGCTGTACCATCTGCATATGGGTTAGCATTTGTATCTGTATACTCATCTGCCAACTCATCGTCATCATCCATCAGTTTCGTACCAGTGATGTCGTATTTCTCTTTGTTAACAATGAATTTTTCTGGTTGGAAATCAGGCGTTGTTGGAGGAGTCACCGTATTGTTAAACTCTGTATCTCCACCTGGATATGTTACAACTGCTTGAAGAGCATGGCTTGTTGCATTTTTTACAACGGATACAGAAACTTCTGCAACCATGTTATCGTAAGTGACACCGAATTCTTTGTTAGCTGGAACTTTCTCAGACACCGTGTACTTGATGACTTTACCAACTTGAGCATTCGTCACTTCTGGGAGTTGATTAAAGGTAACAACACCATGTTCATCATTGGTTCCAGTAGCAACAACAACTCCGTTTTCATCCTTCATTTCAAATGTAAATTCACCTGCTACAAGTGCACGACCTGCTAAAGCTTTTGTGAAATTAACATTTACCGGTACTGGAGGAACCACATAGTTGTTAAACTCAGTATCTGTTGGAAGAGTTACAGCAGCGTTCAACAATCCTGTAGTAGCATCTTTTGTAACTGTAACTGTAACCGTCGCATTCATAGCATCGTAGTCGATATTTGTATCGTTACCTGCTTTTTCACGGACTGTATAAGTATGAACACCCTCAGTCGCATACGGAATGGCATCAAATGTGATGGATCCGTCTGCCGCATTTTTCTTCGTTTGGATTACATTGCCATTTTCAAGCAATTCAAACTCAAAGTCATCTCCTTGAAGGGTTTTTCCTTCTAATTTCTTAGTGAATCTAAATTGAGCACTTGCCGGGCTTGGCGTATAGGTATTGTTAAATACTGTATCTGTCGGAAGAGTTGTCACTGCAGCCAGAGCATGACCTGACTTGGTAACAGTAACTGTCACTTCTGCCTTCATGGTGTCATAAGTTACCCCAGTAAGGGAACCTTGAACCTCACGTACGATGTACTTATGTGTTCCTTCTTGACCATTCTTGAAGGTCAAAGCATCAAATTTCACAAGTCCGTTGGCATCATTTGTCTTCGTTTGAAGAACTTTGCCGTTTGGATCTGTTGAAGTATCGCTTGGGTCTACCAACTCAAAGCTAAATTCACCAGCAGTCAACTGACGACCTGCAAGAACCTTGCTGAAGTCAAATTGCGCAGTGACAGGAGCAACGACATGGTTGTTGAAGATTCTGTCATTTGCATCTGTTGCTTCACCACCTGATGAAGTCATCGCTGTAGTTGCTGACAAGAGGCCTGTATCAGCGTCTTTGGTTACTGTAACCGTAACGTCAATTGTCATAGCATCATAGTCAACATCTGCAACGTTTCCTTTCACTTCTTTGACAGTGTAGTTGTAGACACCAACTTTATCGAAGGATAATACACTAAAGTTGATTTTACCGTTAGCTTTGTTGGTTACTCTTTGGTCGGTATTGGTATCACCCGCAGTGTTAGCAGTCAATGTGAAGCTAAAGTCACCAGCGTTCAAAGTACCATTTGAAAGTGATTTATCAAAGTCAAGGTTTACTTTCACTGGAGATGGTGTATATTTGTTATTGAATTCAGTATCTGGTGTTCCTGTAGTTGAGTTACCGTCAGCATCTACACCACCTGTTGATGAAATCGTTGAAACAGCCGCTAAAGTATGTCCAGTTTTTGGTTTTGTAACAGTAACCGTTACTTTCGCTTCCATTTGGTCATAGGTCACATTTGCCAATGATCCTTGGACCTCTTTAACCGTATAATTAAAGGTCTTGCTGTCATTTCGCTTTCCTGAAGCATCTGTTCCAAGATCGTTCACTGTGTACTTGATACCTGTGAACTTCACATTACCAGCCGCATCGTTGGTTGCAGTTCCAATCACAGCACCTGATTCATCTAAAAGATTAAAGGTAAACTCATTTGCTTGAAGTTTACGACCATCCAATTTCTTCGTGAAGTCAAACTCTACGTTCACTGGAGCTACGACAAAGTTATTGAATTCAGTATCATTACTTGCTGCAGATGAATTATTTGGCTGACCAGTGCTATCTTGGCCATCTGTTGAAGTATATGTAACTGTATATTCGTACTCACCCAAGTAGCCAGAAGCATCTTTCTTCTCTTTAACTGTAACGGTTGCCGTAACATTCATTCCATCATAGTCTACTTCTGGATCTGCACCTGCTTTTTCAGTGATGATGTACTTGTAAACACCTTCTTTATCCAAAGTGATCAACGGAACTTCTTTTTCACTGCCATCAGCTTGTGTCACTTTCTTCGTAAAGTTAACAGAGCCATCAGCTTTATTTGTCACATCCTCATCAATAGCTGGGGTACTGGAATCCGCATTCTTAATATTAAAAGTGAAGTCACCAGCCCGCAAAGTCCGACTATTTGTAGGGTCTGTCAAGGCTTTTGTAACCTTCAACTCTACATCAATTGGAGGAATCTTGTCATAGTAGTAGACTGCTGGAGTAAACGGCGTCAAGGTATTCATTAAGTCGACGTTCGTACCGATCCCTTTTACACCATTGACCAACTGACTGTTGGCTGACCAGTGACCAATTCCGTCTCCTAAGAACGGAACGAAGACAGTCTTGTACGGTGTATAGCCTGCCGCATCCTGGAACTTGAAATCAACTGGGATTCCATTTGGATGGCTCACTCCATCGCTTCCAGTAAAAGCAATGGTATTCAATGGGGTCATATGCGTCACAAGCGGTTTGGTGTTATTTTGACCTGGTGCAATTGGTTCCGTTTCCGCAATCAGCATATACCCATCTGTATCAAGAGTCCCGTTTGAACGTTTGCTTTGTTGCTTTGGATCCAAAAGATAAACGCGGATAACGACTGAGCCGTCTTCTTTAACAACTTCCTTAATCCGCTTAATGCCGTATGCATCCGCATCCATGAACTTATCCCCAACCTTAAAGCGACGGCTGAGCGCTCCAGAAGTGCCGTTTGGATCAGCTGGTTGGTAAAGGCGATAATCCTTGAAGTGGCGGACACCCGAAGAGGTGAAGTCTTGTCCCTCCATCCCCGTCACTGTATAAGTTGCTAGGCTTTCTTCGTTCCCAGTTTCTTTGTAATTCTGGATAGCTGAATTTTCTCTATCAGCCTTTGACTTATTAGGATTCGCTTGGTACTCCGCACTATTCTTATCTACTACTTTATAAAAAGTTGAGTTATCAACCATTGCAGGGATGATTCGGTTGGTATTTGTAATGGTACGGCCGTTTGATGCCGGTTCTACTGCATTAAAGATATCTGTAATGGTACGAGAGTCCGTTACATCTGTAAATAATTTCTTTTTAGCTCGATCAGCTGGAGTGTTACCTGTAGCGTGTTGATAAGATTCAATCGTTGGGTCTACAATCCAGTCCCACTGTAGGAATGGTTGGTCTGTTCTACCAGGTCCTTTTCCTTTACCGGCATCATAGGTTACATAAAGTGTCAACTCTCCACCAGAGGCGTTGGCCGTTTTAGACCCTTCAGCTGTCTTAGTGAAGACTTGTCTACCAGATCCTGCTGTCACAGTGTGTGTTTCAAGAACAGTATTAGTTGTTTTATCGACCAACTCAACTACTGAGCTAACATTTTGGTCAAAGTCTTTTGATACACGGATGTAGTAGTTTTTGTTGTAACGTGTATTGTAACGGCTCAAATCAATGATACCGTATGTATACTTATCCCCTGAAACAGCTTCATATCCAGTCGGGATCGTTTGCGAATGAACAGTCGCACCATTCGGATCCGTCATATCTGGAGTCGCTTCTGTATTCGGATCCAAGGTTGAAGCTGTAGTCACCGGCTCTGTATTATGATCCGTTGCTGCACGACGGCCACGACGACGGCTACGACTTGTTTCCAAAGCACCTGCTGTCGCTGTTTCTGTTGAAGCAGCTGAAAGGGTTGTCGCAGAGGTAGTAGCTGTAGAATCCGCAACTGGTTTGTTCGCAGATGCATTTAAGGGTTGCACGGCTGGATTGGCTGCAAGAGAAGTTGTTTCTGTCTCAGCCGCTTCAGAGGAAGAGGTTGCTTCAGTGGTTGCTTCCGAAGTTGCAGAGGTAGTCGCTTTTTCAGTCTTCGCCTCTGTTGAAGACTTCTTATCCTCAGATTTCTTATCTTCAGACTTCTTATCTTCAGATTTTTTATCCTCAGTTTTCTTTTCTTCTTTTGACGCTTCTTCTGTCTTCTTTTCTTCTTCAGAAGCTTTCGATGTTTCGGTAGTTGCCTCAGCCTTTTCACTGGAAGCCGTCGTAACTGGCTCAGAAGTTGCTACTAGCGGTGCAGGAGCTTCATAGTTTGAGCTCTCAGTAGTCGTTGTTTCAGTCGCTACTTCTGTCGATGATGCTGTTTCTGTTGCTGCTGTTTCTGTAGAAGATTCAGGCGTCGCTGTTACTTCCTCAGCAGATGCAGATGGAGCACCCGCAACAAATAGGGCAGTCCCTAGCAAAACTGAACAGACACCCACACTATACTTGCGCAAAGAAAAGCGCTGTCGTCTATTAAATATATCTTTCACTTATATCATTCTCCTTATTCATTTCATGGCAAAACCATACATAAATCATAGTATCAAAAAGGTAAAAAAGCTGTCAAACTAATGAACCAAAAGATTCCAAAGCCTTCGTCTTTTGCACAAATTAGCTAGTATTTCTGAAAACTTAAAGCATAAATATCATATTTTTTCCCCAATCGTGCAATTTCTCAATCTAGAAAGCAACACTGGCCTGACGGGGAATGGAATAGCTTGTAAACTTTTTACAAATGTACCTGTTGAATCCATCCAGTATCCACATCATAAACTGCCCCTGAAATCACTACGTCATTTGGAATCAGTGGAGACCTTTTGAGGAGCAACATATCTTCACGAACACTCTCTTCAACATCTTGAAAAGGTAGGAAATCTTGATCCCCAACCTCAACACCGAGTTCCTTCTTTAGATGCTGGCGAAAGGCTTCGTTTTCAAAGGTTTGAGCGCCACAATCTGTGTGGTGTAAGACTACGATTTCTCGGGTTCCCATCTGTTGCTGAGAGATGACCAGGGACCGGATCATATCTTCCGTCACGCGCCCACCAGCATTCCGTAAAATATGGGCATCTCCGAGAGCAAGACCAAGCGCTGGAGCTACGTGAAGACGGGAATCCATGCAAGTCACAATCGCCACTTGCGTTTTCGGCTTGATAGGAAGATGAAGATCTCCGTGTAGTTCAACATAAGCTTGATTAGCTTTTAAAAAATTCTCAAAGTAGGACATGGCCACTTCCTTTCTGGAAAACAAAGTATTTTGATTTCCAAATTATTTTATACCCTATCTTACCATCTTTCCGCTAGCTTGTCAGCTGATTCTAATCTGCCTAGCCAAAAACCTTCTTCAAGACTTCACCAATGGTCGTCACTCCAATTACTTGAATCCCAGCTGGCGAGGTAATCCCCGTCAGAGAATTTTTCGGAACATAAATCTTGGTAAAACCAAGTTTAGCAGCTTCATTGATCCGTTGCTCGATCCGATTGACTCGGCGGACCTCTCCAGTCAAGCCCAACTCTCCAACGAAACACTCTTGCGGGTTGGTTGGCTTGTCCTTGTAGCTGGAAGCAATGGCTACGGCTACGGCTAGGTCGATAGCTGGTTCATCCAACTTGACACCACCAGCTGACTTGAGGTAGGCATCCTGATTTTGAAGGAGCAAACCCGCTCGTTTTTCTAGCACTGCCATGATAAGACTAGCCCGATTAAAATCAAGCCCCGTTGTCGTCCGCTTGGCATTCCCAAACATGGTCGGTGTCACCAAGGCCTGCACTTCTGCTAAAATCGGACGTGTCCCTTCCATTGTCACAACGATGGACGATCCAGTCGCCCCATCCAAACGTTCTTCTAGAAAGACCTGACTAGGATTGAGGACTTCGACCAGGCCACCTGATTGCATCTCAAAGATTCCGATCTCATTGGTTGAGCCAAAGCGGTTCTTGACTGCTCTCAGGATTCGGAAGGTGTGGTGGCGTTCCCCCTCAAAATAGAGCACCGTATCCACCATGTGCTCCAGCATACGAGGCCCTGCCAAGGTCCCTTCCTTGGTCACATGGCCAACGATAAAGATGGCAATGTTATTGGTCTTGGCCAGCTGCATGAGCTCAGCCGTCACCTCGCGTACCTGGGAAACTGATCCTTGTACCCCTGAAATCTCAGGAGACATAATGGTCTGGATAGAGTCGATGATGAGGAAGTTAGGCTGGATGCGCTCCACTTCTGCTCGCACGCTCTGCATATTGGTCTCAGCATAGAGATAAAACTCACTGTCAATATCTCCCAAACGCTCAGCTCGCAGTTTGATCTGCTGGGCCGATTCCTCACCACTAACATAGAGGACCGTTCCCACTTGAGACAGCTGGGCCGAGACTTGAAGGAGCAGGGTCGATTTCCCAATCCCAGGATCACCACCAATCAGGACCAGACTTCCTGGGACGACACCGCCTCCAAGGACGCGGTTGAATTCCTCCATCTCGGTCTTGGTCCGATGGACATTGATAGAGGTCACGTCCGCCAGTTTCATGGGTTTGGTCTTTTCACCTGTCAAGGACACCCGGGCATTCTTAACTTCTGCAACTTCGACTTCCTCCACAAAGGAAGACCAAGAACCACAGTTAGGACAGCGCCCTAGGTATTTGGGTGAATTGTAGGCACAATTTTGACAAATAAATGTCGTTTTTTTCTTTGCGATACGATACCTCTTTCTAAATCTCTATCTCACACTCAATTACTTGGCAAAAATTAATCTTCTCATTTGGCACAAACTGGCGCATGAGCATTCCGTGAGTTACAATGATAATAGCTTTATAATTTTTATATTTTTCCAAAGTTCTTAAAAAACGATGACGCATCTCTAGATCAGTTTCATAGCGATAAGGAGAATCTTCAGATAAACCTCCTTGATGTTTTAGATAATATTCATGAGCTACCAATACACTAGTTAAATCAGAGTTAGTGCCATCTAAGTCTGGGCGCCACTCATGAAAAAACGGCTCCACAAATAAGTCCAATCCTGTTTCAACTGCTATATAATGTGCTGTTTCTAAAGCCCTCGTCACAGACGATGAAATAATAATCTCTGCCTTTCCAAAACATGCAGTTTTAGCAACTTCTTTTGCTAGACTGCGACCTTTTCCTGTCAATGGTGCTAAATCACGACCAAAACCACTATAGAGTTGCGGATTTTCAAGTTTATCAAGCATACTATAATCTGGCTCCCCATGACGGACAAAGATAATCTTCATCTTAGTGCCCTGTTGACCCAAATCCACCGGTCCGCACGCCATCCGCCTCATCTCCATCTGCAATTAAGAAAGGAGCAAAGATAGCCTGAACCACACGTTCCCCGACTTCAAGAACAACTTCTTGATCGGTGATGTTTTTCATCTGAGCAAAGATATGGCCTTCATTTCCTGGATTACCATAGTAGTCTCCATCAATGACACCTACAGAGTTAATCAAGACCAGGCCTTTTTTGCGAGGGTTGGACGATCGGTCATAGAGATAGAGCACCTCAGTCGGTTGCATATAGGCCTTAACACCAGTCGGAACGAGGACGATTTCCCCAGGAGCAATGACTGTGCGCTCGGCCACTTTTAAGTCATAGCCTGCTGCGTGGGCTGTCTCCCGTTTTGGCAGTAAGTCCTGATTGGTATAGCTTGATACAAGTTCAAATCCACGAATTTTTGTCATCTTCATTTCCTTTCTTTCCACTAGAAAATTTAAAATATCTCGCATCCTATTATACTACATCTGTAAGCAAAAAATACTGTAGTCTCACTTATATTATTCGCAAGACAGTCGGAAAAAGTTTAATTCCAATTTTGGGGGTCATCTCTGTTTTGTCTGCCTGTAGACAATGGGTGTGCTCCTGAGACAGAACCCTGCTTATCATGCTATTTTATGCTTGTTATTTAAAAAGAGAGGCTGGGACAAAAGTCCTAGCCTCTCAATTATTTTTGGATTGTCGAGCAAGACGCAGTGGTTGAGTGGGCTCTACTACGCTGATTTCATCAGCTTTTACAGCCCTACTCAACTGTGCGGAGGTGGGACGATGAAATCGAATTCTAACGAATTACCGATTTCTGTCCCACTCTCTCCTTATAATTGCACAGTACCCTTCAACCGAAATTTGGTTGGGCAATCAATTATTCATTTTCATCTCTTTTGCGTTTTGCAAGACCTGCTAAACCTACTAAACCAAGTGCAGCACCTAACAGAGTTACTGTGCTTGCATCAGTCACACCTGTTTCTGGTAAAGCTGGTGCTTTTGGAGCATCAGGTGTTGCTGGTTTTGTTGGTTCTGGCTTCACTGGTTCTGGTTTAACCGGATTTGGCTTCACTGGTTCTGGTTTAACTGGATCTGGTTTAACTGGATCTGGTTGAGGAGTTGGGACAGCTTTCTTTCTATACAAGACAGTTGTCACAAAATCTTTGCTTTCAGCTGTTAAACCAGTGATGGCATCCACCACCAGTGGACTTGCTTCATAACCTTCAATAACAGGAGATGTTACTGCATCAAAAGTTGTGTCTCCATTATCTGCAACCCAAGAAGTAGCACTAAGGACTTCATTGGTTGCTGGATTAACCATCACCACACGACGGAAAGTTACTTGGTCCGTATGATCTGGAGCCAGAGTTTCTCCCGTAATAGCATCTTTATAGTGAATAGTTTCATTAACTACTTTGGTCTCTTGACGAGGGACAGCTTGAAGTTCCAAAAGAATGGTGGTGTTGCGACCAATCGCATCTGGATCTGTTGGATTATTTGGATCTACAGTTCCTGCAGTTGCATCGTACCCATAGACTGTTTGGCCTTCTTTGATCTTGTAACCAGCTGGAATTGCAGGAAGCGCTGTAGGAGCTGCCTTTGTTGCATCTGTTACGTTGTTCTTATAGATTGTTTCCGCCAAGACATTTCCATTTTGGTCAACTAATTGGATGTGACCAAGTTTTTTAAACCAAACATCATAGTCAAATTTCAATTCACCTTCAGGTGTAATTTCAACTGGAGGAATTGCTCCTACTGTAGAGTAGAATCCTTCAACTACTGGAGTTGGAACATTAGGAAGAACTGCACCAGGAGTCACTGTTGGAGTAGTTGAGGCAGTTGATAAAGAGCGACGGCTACGACGGGCTGATCTCGTTGCAACTACTGGTTCTGGATTCACAGCAGAAAGACTTACCGTAGTTTCTGTAGATTCTTCTGGAGAATCTGCAATCACTAGAGAGCGACGGCTACGGGTATGAGAGGCTGGGCGGGCAAGACTTGTCTCCAAAGCACGCGGAGCTAACCCTTCTGAAAGTGCTCGACGAGTCCGAACCACCGGTTTGTTTTCAACCTCATTATCTAATCTTGTCACACTGACTAACTTCCAAGCTTGAGGTGTCATCTCTCCTGTTACCAAGTTGACTAGTATAGTCCGTTCAAAGACAACACGTTCACGAATTGGTTTTGGAACAGTTACACCATTTTCCTCTACGAAGTAACGAATTGTACGAGTCGCAACTGCACGACGATTTTGGATCTTATTGACGTTCTTCGGCCAATTTGGTGTATTTGGATCTGTTGGATCGTAAGGAGTATCAGGAGTTGGATCTGGATCCTCTGGCCCCACTGGTACCACACGTTCACGTACAACTACCGTGAATTCTTGATCCACTGATGCATCAAAGTCGAAGTTCTTGCTTGAAGCACTTGTGAAACCATCACTTACCAATTCGTAACCTTTACGATGGAGTTCGTTAATCTTATCAGTAGTGGTGTAGGCAATCACTTCACCTGATTTACCATTAACAGTATCACGAGCTACCTCTACATTACCATTTTCATTGACATACTTGATGATCGCTTTTTGTGCATCTTTAACGTAGGTTACAACTTCTACAGTATCCGCAGCTCCGGCTTGTACACCTGACACAGCTGGCACAACCAATTTATCTGCTGTGTAACCTTTAATCACTGGTGATGTAACGGCATCAAAGGTGTCATCTGTTGTTGTCCAAGGACGGTAATCAATGTGACCTGTTACCAAGTTGACATAAGCGAAGCGTTTGAAGTGAAGTGTTTCTGACACATCTTCTTTCGCTTTTGAGCCATCTTCGTAGACATATTTCACAGTACGAGTGACATCATCTTTGTTAACAATGTCTTTGACTGGATCTGGCCATTTTGGTGTATCTGGATCGTTTGGATCAACTGGTTTGTCTGGAGTTGGAGTTGGTTTGTCTGGATCGATTGGTTCGATACGTTCACGAAGAACGACAGTAAATTCTTGATCCACTGATGCATCGAAGTCGAAGTTCTTATTAGCTGCATCATAGAAACCATCGCTTACTAATTCAAAACCACGACGACGATAGGAGCTCACTTTTTCGTTTGTGCTATAATCAATCGCTTCACCGGATTTACCAACTACTTCGTCACGGCTCAATTCTACATTGCCATTTTCATTCACATATTTGATGATCGCTTTTTGAGCTTGTTTTACAATGACAATTTTTGTATCTCTACCAATCGCATCTAAGTCATCTTTTTGGTTTGGATTCACCGTTTGACGTGCTGCATCATAACCATACACATTTTGACCTGGTTTCACTTCCCAGCCAGTTGGAATAGTAGGAACTTTTGTAAACCAGGCACGAGTTGGATCTGATGGATCATTCTCATATTGTTTGTGTGCTGCATCAGCCTGGTTTGCAGTGGTTTCACCCGTTGGGGTAATATAGTTTCCTTGTTCATCCACTAAGACGATACTACCAAGTTTTTTATACCAGACATCAAAGTTAAAATCACCAACGTTATTTGGATCAATTACCAATGAGCGGATACTTTCTTGATCCGCATAGAAACCTGGAAGAATCGGTGTCATCACCTTCTTGAATTCATAATCAGGGTCCGTAGAAGTATCTGCTCCTGCTGCACGGAAGCTACTACGTCTATTGTAGTTACGACGTCTTGCAATATACGCTTCCAATGAAGCACGATATTGTTCTTGAGCTTCTTTTGAAAATGCAATATTAAAACCGCCATCAGGATTTTCTGTAGCATTCTTAAGATCAAGACCAGGAACTTTTTTATCTACATCCAATTGCTCTTTCTTAAGATCAACTGGTTTATCTTCAGATTTTTTATCGGTAGAATCTGCTTTTTTCTCAGCTTCCTTCACTTCTGATTCTTCAGATTTCACTTCAGTTTCAGGTGCTTTTACTTCTGATACTGTTTCTTCCGTTTTCGCTTCGTTCTTGCTATCCTTGGCATTTTCTTTCACTTCTGCCTGAGAAGCTTGTTCTTTAGCAGGTGTTTCTGTTTTCGCTTCTACCTTTGGTGCTTCCGCTTTTTCAGTAGATACCAAAGCCGCATTAGCAGAATAAGTAGGTGCTTCTTGCGTAGATGCTTCTTGAGCAGAAACTGCCGACACCTTTGGTGCTTCTTGAGTCGAAGTCACAGGTGCTTTTGAGGCATCATCAATTTTCACTTCTGTATCTGCTGAAGCAATAGTTGTCCCTGCTAAAACTGATCCAATCAAAACAGAAGCAACACCTATAGAGTATTTCCGAATTGAAAATCGTTGTTTCCTATCAAAATTCATTTTTTTCTCCTTTTTTCAAATTGAGTATTGGCTGTGCTAGCTTTTTAAAACTGCACAACCAATCCTCCTTGATGTTTCCTAAACTTTTGGTGGACGACGCGAGCTTCTGCCACGTGTCAACACTGGTTTCGCAACATAAACATGCTTATTCGTAGCAACAGGTGCTTTACGAGACGGACCAACCACTGTCCGTTTTTCAACAGCTGGTGATTCACTTGGTACAAGTGGTGCTGGACTCTCAACAGCTTTTGTCTCTGTTGGCTTCACAACTTTAGTCGGAGCCGGTGAAACAACCTTCGGACTAACACTTGCTTTTTCAGGCGCTGGAGTTGCTACAACCTCTGAAACTTCTAGTTTTGAAGCGATAGGTGCGCTTGAAGGTGCTACAGAATGAGCATTAGCTTTCAAACTTCTTACACTTGGTTTAGGTGCAACCGCATGAGGGCGAGATACTTCAGACGAAGAGTTCCCAACAGGTTGAACCGGCCCCTCCTCATTCACAACTTTACCAATACGCCAATTAGAGTAATCGATATGTCCTGTCACTAAGTTGACATAAGCTGTTCTTTCGAATGTCACCTTGCGAATAATCGTCTTAAAGACTTCTTTTCCACTCTCTTCTTCTCTGAAGCGGATTGTTTGCGTTGCTGTACGTTCCAGCTCCTTCATATCCTTGACTTCTTTTGGCCAACTAGCTGGATCCTCTGGGGTTACTGGAATACCTGGAACTGGTTTCGGATCTTGTGGTGTTACCGGTTCAATCCGTTCTTCAAGAGTAACGACAAATTCTTGGTCAACAGACACATTTGTATCATAATGCTTGTCCGCAGCATTCGTAAAGCCATCTTCAAGAAGTCGATAACCTGCTTTCTTATAAGCAGTAATTCTATCAGCAGTACTGTACTCAATCAGAGCTCCACCACGGCCTTCCATCTCATCTTTTGCAAGTTCGATATTTGAAGTGACGTTAACATATTTAACACTTGCTTTTTGCTTATCTTGCTTATAAACGACAACTGTCTCATAATTCGTCAATTGGACATTGTCTACAATGTTCCGCCAATATGTTTCGGAGACTGTGCGACGACCACCTTGAGTCACAACAACATCATCTTTAATATTTGCAGGATTAAATGTCACCGTTACACGGCTAGCTTTCGTTCCCACTGCCAAACCTGGTACGTTCGTAGATAGAATTTCAGCTTTATAGCCTTCAACTTCAGGCGAGACAACAGTATCATAGGTTGCTTTACTATTTGTAGTACCCGCAAGTTGCCAGCCAGTGTCTCCAATGCCATCCCCATCAATATCACGGACGATATATTCTGTCTTACCGTAGGCAGCTAAGAATTCATCTCCATTCGCTACGCTGGAACTCTTCAGCACCTTCTTGAATTGATCTTGATCAATTGCCACTTCCAATAGACGTTTCCAATCCGATGTTTGAACAACAACTTTTGGTTTTCCATTTGCATCTAAAACAGGTGAACCATCTTCGTAAACGTAACGAATCGTATTTGTATGGGTTGCATGTGGATTAATACTTGTTCCATTTGATACCCAGATATTTTGGCGGTTTGCTGTGACTGGATCAATTCCATATGTCTTATCCGTTGCAAGAACCCCACCTGAAGAAGAACCTGTTTGAACAGAGGTGGATGAGCTAGGATTGATTTCTGGTTTTCCACCAGGTTTAAAGCCGGCAATACTCATTGCCCCACCTTGGATATCTGTCCAAACTGAACTCATCCTGTTTTTGCTCACAACATCTCGACCATCACGGTTCAGTGAGTATACTGTATAAGTACCAGCACCACGGTTTACACGAGTACCAGTTGGTCCATTAAATTCAATATGGTTACCAGATTCTCTTGAACCATTGGAAATATAAAGAATATTACCATGACCAATTTGTTCTGGATTGTTTCCTTGGGCAATTCCAAATGGAAGCTTACCTGTAATCTCTCCAGCCGAGCGTCCTTCAGAATTTGTGTAACGCATAAAGGAAACATAGAGTGGATTATTGAATTGGAAGACTACATTCGTACTTGCACCAAGTGGCACCGAAATGAGCTCTGCATAATAGTCCGTATTATCATCGCGAACGTCAACAATTGAACCTTTATTCGCTTGGAATAACGGCTGATCTTTCCGACCATGTTTTGAATCCAAGTTGATGACATCATCCCAAGGATTGGCTCCACGATTATCCATTTGAACACGGAAAGTCGCATAATCATCTACTAAAATAGAGCCATTTTCATTCAAACCAATATAGTTGTAGGCATTGTAACTTCCTGAAGGTCCTCCACCACTCTTAGGACCTTTTCCTACAGAGTGGAAGGTATTCGTTGATTTCTTACCAAATACAACGCGTGAATTGTCTCCAAAATCAATAGCTGTTCCACGTCCCTTGTTTTCAAAACGAACGCGTGAGTTCTCTCCAGTTGTGAAGGTTGCGTTATTTCCAAAAACCAATCCATCACGACCAGTGAAATTGAAGCTTGCATGTTCTCCAATGGTAAGGCTACTCTTTCCATTTCGACGGAAGGCATTTCCTGTTCCGTAGCCTCCCCAACGGTCTAGGTGGGTTAAACCATCTGCTGGACGTCCCATTCCAAGTGAGATAGCCTGACCAATGCTTGTATTTAGAGTAAGTTTCGAATCTTTACCAGTTACGACCGTTCCTCCATGTTCCATGAAGATACCAGCATTATGGTAACGAGCACTTTCCGTTCCATTGTCCGTATTCATGTTAATAGTGAGGCTTGCTCCATCATTCACACGAACAGTTGAACCACCTGCAAGGTTGATACCGTCCCCTTGTGAAGAACGATTCAAGGTCAAACTCGCTCCATCAGCAACTGTGACAGATTTAGCATCGTGAATATTTGCTTCACGTCGCAATACTGAGTGCCCAGCAGATCCAACATTCCGTTGCACATATTGAGTCTGACCGTTTGCAGAACGGTAGCTATCACTAACAGTCGAACTTGTTTCCCCTTTTACAATGACGTCGGTATTCCCGCCACCACCATAAAGGGACGAACCTTGACTTTTTACATTTTCAAATGTAACGGTATTGGCACCTGTTGTTGAAGAAAGATCAACAGCACCTTTTGAGTTACCCGTAGCAAGTTGAAGATTCTTGAAGACCAAATTCCATGCACTTGAACCTGTAAACTTCAAGCTATTTGATAATAGATCCAAGCTTGCTTGATCATTTCGTCCTTGGATAACTACATTACGGCCTTGTGAATTGATCGCAACTGTACGGTCAACCGAATTCACACGACCATTATCAGTATTACCATTGTCTCCAGTCGCTACGACGTTTCCTGAAATGGTGATATTCTGAATAGAATTATCATTCAATGCAGAAACAAAACCATTCCAGTTTGAAACCACACGTGAAGTTACTTCACCACTATTACGAAAACCACTCGTACCTGTAGCTTCACGAGATACAGTTTCAGTTGGCTCAGCTGTAGCTTCCTTCCCTGCTTCTTTATCACCCTCATGTTGCGAATCAGTAGCTACAGAAGGTTGCACAACTGCTGCAACATTGTACGAAGTTGGTGCAGACGATTCCTCTGAGACTGGTTTTGAAAGAGCAATCTCTTTGTCCGATGTCGCTTCACTAGAAATTACATCTGAAGACGAATCAGCAGGATTTTCAACTTCATCGGCCAAAACCGTCTGAGAACCAGCTGCAAACAAGGCCGTTCCCAACAATACGGAACAAACGCCAATAGAATATTTCCGAAGGGAAAACCTTTGGCGTCGATTGAATATATCCTTCATGTCCATAAAACTCCTTTTCATTTTGAAATTTAAATATTTAAACCTCAAATTAATTCTAGCATAAATGCCATGAGATGATTCAGTGTGTGCCAAATTCTGTCAAATTTATATCATTTTGACCATTTTTTCTAAAATTTGTTTAAAAATATAAAGTAAAAACCGAATGTTTTTAAAAAATTATAATTTTTAAGAACTATTGGTTCACTTTTTTAAACATGTATTTTATACTGTCATAGCTCTTTATTTTTTTATTCCTACTATTTTTAATCCTCCTTCCATTTGCATTTCCATCTCCTCTACATTCGCTT
>OLNS01001618.1_pt1 | contig 16537 bp, 14 predicted proteins | sample 1673031 | NCBI WGS metagenome assembly OLNS01 (sample SAMEA3136748, study PRJEB25190) | human gut metagenome | biome: human gut; feature: human-associated habitat; material: faeces | place: Austria | collected 2013
AAGACGGAAAGCACATTAAGTGCTTTCCTTTGCGTGCGGAACTCGCGACAAACTTCATGCCCTCCGGTCCGCCCCGGGAGCTAGGTTAACTAATTCGGGCCCGGCATTCAGAAAAGTCAGTGCAGCAAAATGGCGATGCGGATAGGAACGTGGGTATGGTTTTCGCTGCGCACACGGGTCCCCTGGGGAGCACCGTGCATTTTTGGGAGTATTCAGCAAGCTAGGACGGCTGCATACGCGCCGGACATACCTTATTGGTCCCAAGAACGCCTTCAGCGGGCGGTTTTGGTCGGTGATCAGACCCCGTTGGGACAAATGGGCGTACTTCGCGCCGTACCGGAGCCCAAAATGACGTCAATCTCCGCAACGTTACTCAGCCGCAGCGGCACCGGCAGAGCTCGCGGTGCTGAATACTCCGTTTTTTGCACGGCACGGGCGGGGGTACATCAGGATCAGGAAGAACATCCCAGCCTTTTTATGCAATCCTGTAATCGGAAGTATGCAAAACACCAAGAAACAGCATTGCTGATGTCCAAATTGAACGCGCGGGACACCAGCGCCTCCACCCTGCGCCCAAATCCAGCAGAGCGGGGACGCTCCCAACGGACCCCCATCGGCAAACAAACGCGGCTCGAGCGCCATCCCAAAATAGGCTACCCGAGCCGAGTTTAACGGTACGACATGAATATTAGCGCTCGTAAATCAAGTTACCTGCCAGGTAGGTGGCCTGAACCTTGGTAGCCTGGAGCTCTTGGGGGTCGATGGTGAGCTGGTTTTGGTCCAGGACTACCAGGTCGGCGTACTTGCCGGGCTCCAAGCTGCCGAGGTTTTGCTCGTCGCCCGCCGCATAGGCGCTACCCAGGGTGTAGTTGCGTAGGGCTGTTGCTGCGTCGATGCGCTCGCTCGGTAACCAGCCGCCCTCGGGCCAGTGGCTTTTGGGGTCTTGGCGCGTGATGGCCGTGTAGAGCACGTTCATGCTGGTAACGGCTGTGATAGGGCTGTCGGTACCGAAGGCTTGGCGAATGCCGCGCTGCTTATAGGTCGCAAACGGCCACATGATGCGGCTGCGCTCCAGGCCCAGATCGCGCTCCGGTCCACCCGGGTCGAGTGTAATGTGACAGGGCTGGCTCGAAGCAACCACGTTGAGCTTGCGCAAGCGATCGATGTCCTTGGGCAGGAGGTTCTCCAGGTGCTCGAGCGTGTTATGGCCGTGCTGGGGCAGGCCGTACAGTTCGGCCGCTTCCTCGAAGATATCCAGCGCGGCATGGATGGCGCCGTCACCAATGACGTGGATGCGCACGGTGTGGCCGCGCTCCGCAGCCGCCAGAACCAGCTTACGCATGCGCTCGACAGGAACTGTCAAACGGCCCTGATCGCCCGGGAAGCGCGGATTGGTATAGGGCTCGGTGAGATATGCCGTGTGTTCGCTCGACACGCCGTCGAAGAACTGCTTAAAACCCGGCGCCGAAAGCAGCGCGTTGTTCGCGTAGCGGGTCTGCAGCTCTTCCAAGCGCGATTGGTCATCCAGCAGCGTGGGAAACAAATGGGCACGGATGCCCAGCTTGCCGGCTGCCTGCAGTTTGTCGTAGACATCGTCGCGGATAAAATCGCAGCCCGGTATGGGCATGAGCGACATATCGCATATCGAGGTGATGCCCTGCTCGGCCATCCGCCTCATTTGATCGGCGTAAGCGCTTGCGATGCGATCTTCGCCCAGCCACTCAAGGCAGCGCGGTAGCAGCTGCATGGCAGCCGCCTCGTGGGCGATACCCGTAAGCTCGCCGTTTGCGTCCTTGTCGTAGCTGCCGCCCGCTGGTGGCTCGCTGTCGCGCGTGACGCCGAGCGCCTCGAGTGCGCGGCTGTTGAGCCAAAGCGTGTGTCCGTCGCCCGAATACATAACGCAGGGACGATCGGGGAATGCCGCATCGAGCGACGCCTTGGTAGGATGCTCGGGCGGATCCCAACGGTAATCGCGCCAGCCCTGCGTCACAACCCAAGCGTCACTAGGCAGATCCTGGGAAAACTCGAGCGCATGTTGCACCAGCGCCGCCTCGGACGTGCCCATATCCATGAGCATGTACGGCGAGGAACCGACCGAGGTATGGAAGAAGTGCAGATGAGCGTCATGGAAACCGGGGCAGACAAACTGCTCGCCGTAGTCGATAACCGGCGTGGCGGCAGGCGCGGCGGCAATCACGTCATCGGGCGCACCGACTGCGACGATACGGTCGCCTGCGATGGCAATCGCCAGCTCGCGGGCGGTATCGATGCCGTCTTGCGCGGTAAAGACGTTCTTGGAGCGGATAATCCGATCGATATGTTGCATGGGCATCCCCATCTCTGGCAGGAAATTCAACACCCCCGAGTGTACTCCCCCGCCCTTGTAACAAAACCCCAAGCTGCAAACGGCAACTTTACCAGCCCTAGCGGCAGGTGGCATACTGGAGAGAGCCTGTACGATTTTGCGATCAACCCAGCAAGGAGCAAATCGACCATGACGAAGACCAAGGCACAGCAGATTATGGCGGCGACCGAGGCTCGCGCGGCTGACGACGTCACCGCAGCCATCAAAGATATCGCTACCGAGTTTGAACCATATATCATCAAGCAGCGCCGGCACTTCCATAAGCACCCGGAGCTGAGCCTTGCCGAGGAGCGCACGACCTCCGACATCGCCAACCAGCTCGACGCCATGAATATCCCCTACGAGCGTCCGCTCAAGACCGGCTTGGTGGCAACGCTTCGCGGCACCGCGCCCGACGCCTATCGCGAGGACGGCACGCCACGCCGCCGCATCCTGCTGCGCGCCGATATCGACGCCCTGCCCGTTACCGAGCAGACTGGCGAGGAGTTCGCCAGCGTCAACGAGGGCTGCATGCACGCCTGCGGCCACGACTGCCATATCGCCATGATGCTCGGCACGCTGCAAATCCTGCGCCATATGACCGACGACATCCACGGCGAAGTCCGCATCGTCTTCCAGCCCAGCGAGGAAAATGGCCAGGGCGCCAAGCTCATGATCGGCACGGGTGTGCTCGACGGCGTCGATGGCGCCTACGCCGCGCACATCTGGAGCGAGGTCGACGCCGGCACCGTGAGCTGCGAGCCCGGACCGCGCATGGCCAATACCGACTGGTTCCGTATCGACGTACGCGGCACCTCGTGCCATGGCGCCATGCCCCAGCGCGGCCACGACGCCGTCATGGTTGCCGCCGAGATCGTCAACGCCCTGCAGACCATCGTCTCGCGCGAAATCAGCCCCTACGAGCCGGCCGTCATCACCGTCGGCGAGCTGCACGGCGGCACCGCGCGCAACGTTATCGCCGGCACGGCCTACCTCGCCGGCACGGTGCGCACCTACGGCGATTCGACCCACGAGGAAATGCCGGAGCTCATGCGCCGCATCGTGGAGCATACCGCGGCAGCTCTGGGCGCCGAGGCAGAGCTCACCGACTACACCATCGCCAACTACAAGGTCGAAAACGACGCCGCCTCGAGCGAGCGCTGCCGTCAGGCTGTAATCAAGTGCCTGGGCCCCACCGGCCAAGGCCATTATCGCGGCACGCTTTCGGGCGAGGATTTTTCGGAGTACCTGCGTCGCGTACCGGGCGTGCTCGCCTTTGTAGGTACGCGCAACCCCAAGATTGGCGCCACGTACGCCCAACATTCCTGCTTCTACAAGATCGACGAGAGCGTGCTGGCAAAGGGCTCCATGGTGGCCGCCCAGTATGCTATCGACTTTTTGGCCGAGCCCACGCAAGAGGAGCTCGACGGCCCCGCGATTACCGCGGTCGCCGAAACCAACCCCGATCTGGCCGCCAAGTTGCGCTCTGCCAAGGCGACGACCGCCGAGGCTCGCGACGCCATCCATGATGCCCGAACGGCTCGCCATGCCGCGATCAAGGGCATCCACGACGCACGCGCTGCTGCACGCCGCGAGGAGAAGCACGACGAGTAGTCGTCACACCCATCCATAACAGCCTGGCTAAAGCAGAGCGGGGGCGGACGTTTCGACACGTCCGCCCCCGCTCATTCTTCAAGCGCTATTTCTACCCCGTCCCCAAATGGCAGACGGCATGGCTACTCGTCCTGAGGTTCCTCGTCGGAGCTTGGCTCGGACGCCGACTCAGGTGCAGGTGCCGGCTCAGGCTCAGGCGCAGGCTCGGGCTCAGATGCCGTCTCAGACTCGGGCGCCGGTTCAGGCTCGGTCGCGGGCTCGGGTGCTGGTGCAGGTGCCGGCGAAGCATCCGGAGCGCTGGAACCCGAAGGAGAGAACTTCTTCTCGAAGGGCAATACAAAAGTCAGAACGTCGTCCTTATCTTCATCGGCCCACTCGCTTGCATAGCGTGCGGCCCAATAGCCAACGGCACGGTGCTTGAGCATCTTGCCAAAGACCGTAAGAAATACGGTGACGAAAGCGACCAGCACCAAGAACAGCACGAGCGTGACGCCACCGCCGGTAACAATTGCCTCAATACCCGTAGGACGATAGTAGTAGCTATACATACCGACAGAGGCAATGGCGCCAAAGACGACCGTCAAGATCCATGTGACAACGTTGGCGACCAGGCCCGTCAAAAACTCGGGAAGGAACGAAGCACAGAACAGCTTGGTCTTGTTGTGCTTAAACGCCGCCCAGACCTTATCGAGCGAAAACGCGCTCTCGACACGCCCGGTCACCGCAAAGTGCATCACGGCGATGTCGGCGAACATCTTAAAGAAGACACCCAGAATCGCCGAGGCAATTAGCGCCAGGACAAGCAGGCCGAGCGAGCCAAACAGCGCAGCCTCGAGCGCATAAGAGCCGTAATAAGAATACGAGCCCGCAGCGCCAATTACCACGCCCTCCACCAGCGAAAGCACTACACCGATAACGGGAATGGCAGCGATAACCTCGAGCACGACCGAAATAACGCTCGAAAAGACTCCGAGACCAAACGACGTGGAACGCATCAGCGGACGATCCATGCCGTCATCGATCTTAAGCGACAGATCGCGACCCCACTCGATGCCAAAGCCGGAACCGCACACGCTCGCAATGCAAGCTGCCAAAAAGCCGATGGCAGCCGCAATGCCGCCAATAACGGGGATGAACAGAACGAGTACCGACACGACACAGATAAGCGCCGGCAAAAAAGCGATCTGGCACACGCGCTGCAGCACGCCCGGAGTCTTGGTCATATCCTCAAACGCCTGAGCCACACAGCCCTTTGGCGCATTCGCCACGGGCGGTTGCGGAACAAACTGCTGGGGCTGAGGCTGTCCCTGGGGAGCGGGGCCAGCGGCACCGGCATTAGGAGCACCACACACGCCGCAGAACTTGTCGTTATCGCCCATGGGGGCGCCGCACTGCGAGCAGAACATAGAATCATCCCTTCGTATCTTGAACGAATCACTTGGATCGCAAACGTTGTCTTTAGCATCATTATTGCCCAATGTGGGGTCAAATACTCAAAGATGACCGATTTGCAAGGTACACGGCGCCAGCAGGCGGTTCGTTGAATACGTCTGTGCTAGTTCGTTCCGCGGAAGCCCTTGCCGACGATCTCGGAGCTGTCGACGATCGTGATAAAGGCACCCGGATCGACTTCGCGCGCATAGCGGCGTAGTTGCACGGCCTCGCGACGGCTCAGCACGCTCATGATCACCGTCACGCACTTGCCCGAGAAGGCACCGTAGCCGCGGCTGATGGTCGCCGTGCGGTTGAGATGCTTGACGATAAACTCCTCGACCTTAAGGGGTTCGGAGCAAATGACCGTGCAGACCTTACGAAGATGGATGCTCTCGATGGCTTTGTCGACCACAAGCGTCTTGGCAAACAGGCCGAGCACGCAATACAGACCGACACGCGGGCCATACAAGAAGGCCGCGATGGTCACGATGCCGATATCGACCAGGAGCAGGGCGCGGCCAATCTCGAGCGTGGTGCGGCGCTTGAGGATCATGGCAAGAATGTCCGTGCCACCTGTCGAGGCGCCAATATCAAAGACGATGGCACTGCCGAGCGCCGGCAGAATCACAGCAAAGCACAGATCGAGCCACATATCGCCCGTCAGAGAGACATCGGTCGGAATAAAGAGCTCAAACAGCGAAACATAGGCGGACAGCGCAAACGAGGCGAAGACGCTCCACAGGATTGCCTTGCGCTCCAAAAAGATAAAGCCCAAAACGACGAGAACCGCGTTAATAATCCACATAAAGACGCCGACGGGCAGGGTCGGGAACAGCGTGGACAGAATGACCGACACGCCCGAGGTGCCGCCAAAAGCAAAGTGATTAGGGGTTTTAAACGCAACGATGGCAAAGGCCGTAAGAATCAGGCCCAGATTGAGCTCGGCAAAAAAGCGCGGAAAGCCCGGCTCCTGGCTGCGCTTTTGACCGGCACGCTCGCCGCGCTCGATATCGGTGCGATCAACCACACGCTCCATCGGCACCACGGGAGGACGATGCATCTCCTCGGCAGCACGCGATGCCGCCTCTGCCGCGGCGGCCTCAATCGCCCATGCCTTGCTTTCTGTTTCGTGCTCGTCGGCCATTACGGCAACCCCTCGTTAACAATTTGGAAACAATGCGTCCATTAGGGTAACGCGGAACGCGACGATTGCAACCCCTAGTTAGACGAGCGGTATGCCTACATCGGGGGGCATACAAATAACGGCCGGCCACGCTTTTGCTTGCGCGGTCGGCCGTTTAACGTTTTCGCAGATAAAACCTGCCAAAACAAACCTGTCCCTTTTTGGAAGGTTATTCGTGCTGGCTGGTGCGGTGCTCGTACTCCTCGGGGGTGATGACGTCCTCGATGCGCAGGTTGACGCCCGCCACCTCAAGGCCCGTCATCGCGGCAAGGCGCTCGGTGACGCGTGCCTTGACATCGTCGAAGATCGCGGGCGCATAGGCACCGTACTCGATAATGACGGAGATGTTGACGACCACGCGATTGTCATCGGTGACCTCGACCGTCACGCCCTTGGTCAGATTCTCGGCACCAAACTGCTCCTGCACAAAGTGCATGAGGTTACCCTTCATGCCCAGAACGTGCGGAACCTCGCGGGTGGCCATGGCAACGATCTTCTCGATCACACCGTTGGAATAGGTCAGCGAGTCCTCGGACTCGTCCGCCTCCTCGTCGTCCTCATCCTCATCGGACTCGACCTCGACAAGAGCCTCGTCCTCGAGCGTCACATCCTCGGCTTCGGCGACGACCGCCTCGTTCTCCTCGAGCTCGGTATCGGCTACATCGACCTTCGTATTAAAAGCCATGGTTCCTCCTTATGCCTGCCGCAGATGCGCCAGTCGAATACATATTAGCGGCCGCTAAACAGACGGCCGAAGAAGTTGACGATCCCGTTTTCGCCGTCGCGAATTTGGCCGATCACGGCGCCGATCAGCACGAAGAATGCAATGACGAGCGTGTCCCACAGGCCGAGCGTGAGCACCAACACGGCAAGGATAAAGCCAGCGACGGCACCGAGCGTGGTGTTGGGATGACGCACAGCATAGCTCCAGATGGCAGCGCCCGTACCCTTGATGAGACCCATAGCCTCGTCAAAATCCGCGGCCGCCGCGTCTTGTAACTCAGTTGCCTCTGCTTTGGAATCAACAGTTTCGCTCGCCGGCGTGGCGCTCTGGTCAATCGTCAGGCGCGGCGTACGAGCGGTCTTATCTTGATTGGTATCACTCACCGGAAACCTCCACGGTCTGGACGGTAGTCTTGGACGGCAAAAAACGGACGCGCGTGGTCGTACCCGGCGTGCCGAGCATGGTGTCGCAAGCTTCCTCGATGCGCTGCTGCATCGCGGTAGCCAGAGATGCCACGTCCTTATCGTCAAGCGCGATAGCCTCGACCTTAAAACGGACATGCGAATCGTCGGAACCTTGGACGCGGGCCTCGACATGCTCGATCATCACGCGATCGTCGCGCTCTGCCGCAGTGCGAGCGCACGAAGAAAGCGCCGCAAGGGTAACCTCGATATTGCGCTCCCCCGCCGGATGCACGCAGGACGGCTCGCGACGAGCAAACATCAGGCGGAAGAAGCTTACCAGCACGCCGATCGCCACAACTCCGCCGCATGCCGTCACGACAATGCGCGGCATGGGGTCGCGCATCAGCAGCATAAAGCGATACGTATACGGCCCCCAAAACTGGCAGACAAGCGTACCCAGCGCCACGATGGCGGCGGCAAGATACACAATCGCTAGGGCTCGTTTGAGTACGCGCACGTGGCGCTCCCTTCAAATCTCGGCTCTCGAAATGCAAAACGGTTCGCATCATTATAAAAGAGCCGGGTCCGGTGCTCTACGCACGCGGATCCGGCTCATCTATTCCACGAGGCTTGCATGCTCGCTTCATTATGCCCAGATATGCACGGCTTAACCCGTGCGGGCGCTACTCCTCCTCGAGGGCAGCGATGACCTCGTCGGTCATGTCCATGGTGCTGTAAACATCCTGGACGTCGTCGAGCTCCTCAAGACGGTCGATGAGGCGCTGAACCTTCTTGGCGTCGGCGCCGGAGACCTCGGTCGGGGTGGTCGGGACCATGGTGGTCTCGGAGCCCTTGACCTGGACGCCCTGCTCCTCGAGCGCCTTGGAGACAGCCATGACCTCGTTGGCAGTAGTCCAGACGATCCACTCCTCGCCGGCGTCCTCGTAGTCCTCGCCGCCGGCCTCGGCGATGGCCATCATGAACTCATCCTCGTCACCGGCAGCACCGTTGGCGATCATGGTCTCCTTCTTGGCGTTCTCGTCCAGGATCTCTTTGGCGACGACGATCTGGCCCTTGCGCTCAAACTGGAAGGCGACGGAGCCGGAGGTGCCCAGGTTGCCACCAGCGTGGGAGAAGGCGGAACGGACATCAGCGGCGGTACGGTTGCGGTTGTCGGTCAGGCAGTCGACGTAGACGGCGACACCGGCGGGACCGTAGCCCTCGTACACGATGTTCTCGTAGACGGCAGCGTCGGCACCCGAACCAAAAGCCTTGTCGATAGCGGACTTGATCTTGTCCTTAGGCATGGACTGAGCCTTGGCCTTGGCAACGGCAGCGGCGAGGCTGGCGTTGTTCTCGGGCAGCGGGTCACCGCCGAGACGGGCAGCAACGGTGATGTTGCGGCTGAGCTTGGAGAAGAGGGCGGAACGCTTGGCGTCCTGCGCGCCCTTACGATGCTTGGTTGTGGCCCACTTAGAGTGTCCGGACATACGTGTCTCCTATCGGTTTCGACCTAAAGCCCAGCGCAGATGCTCGGGCAATATAAACAAACGTCGTTATGATATACCTACTGGCCTGCGAGATAAACCCCAAAATGAAGGCGTCGTGATGATGCCCCCTTTGGTGCAAAGAAACCTGGCCCTCAATGCACCAAATTAGAACCAGAAGAAGTCGCTGCGGGTGACGGTGGCGCCGATGGCGAAGGGCATGCAGGCGATGACCGGATACAGGTAGCGCATGTAAGTCGAGCCGTTGCACGGGCCAATCAGGCACACAGCGAGCACGCCCAACAGCGGCACCCAGATCGCCAGCGCACGCCATGAATGACGACGCAGCAAGTAGACCACCACGGCGATCATGATCCACACATAGGTGGCCGAGCTCATGGTGAGCGAGATAAAGGGAACACGCTGCACCGCCACACGGTACAAATTGATCAGGTGGTCGCACCAGCGCACCACGTTGCTGTCAACCGGATGGAAGTCGAAGTACTTGAGGTTGTCGGGACGCGCCATGATCTCGGCACTACGCGCCGTGCTGTAGACCCAGGCATCGCGCGCGCTCGGATAAAAATAACCGTAGTAGTTATTGATGAGCGCCGAGATATAGCACTCGGGATCCTTTTTGAACATCTGGGCCCACACCTCAAAATAGGCCTTGATGTCCTCCTGCGAGGCGTACTCGTTAAAGCAGTTCTTGACGGCATCGGACTTGTCGGGGTTGTAGCGGCGGCCCAGGTTCTCGTACTTGAGTACGCGGTCGATCACGGCACGCTCTTCGTCGGTCACCGAACCGTCGCAAGGAGCCTCCACGATGGTGCCGTCCTCCTTAACCGTGGGGTTGACGCCCGAGTTGAGGCCGTCGTGCTTTTGGACGAAACGAGCCGTCTGCTGGAACGGAATCGAGAGGATTTCGCGCTTGGAACCAGGCGTGATGTCGTGCGCCGGCATAAAGACCTTGGTGAAGTACATATTAGAGGCAAGGCAGAGCGCGAGCACCGCGAGAACGCCAACCCAACGGAAACGCGGGATGGCGCCCGAAGGCGCAGCACCAGTCTGCTTGGCTGCACGACGAGCCACATGCACGTCCCATACGCAAAACGCCGCCGCGATTACGCATGCCGCCAGGGGAAACACCAGGCCGCCGTTGCGCAGAAACGTGGAACCCATGGCGCCCAGAGCGAGCAGCAGCCAGTCGTGGCGCGCAAAGAGCATGGGGGCTTTCTCGCCCGCTCGCTCGACATTGGCATCACGACGGGGCAAGCCACATGCCACGAGCTTGACGGTCTGTACCAGCAGCACCAAAAACGCGTCGGCAAAGAGCACGTCTTTGGTGAGCAACACCGCGTAGTTAGAGAACATCGGCATAAACGCAAAGAACAGCAGGATCGCACCGCGAACCGGCAGGCTCACGCCCAGTTTGCGCAGCGACGAAATGGAATAGGCCATGCAGGCGGCCGTGATGACGAACTGAGCACAGGTGTAGATGGCAAGACCCGCGTTAGCGCTGTTGAACAGCGAAAGCCCCAGCTGAACGCACGAGCCGATAATGGCCGTGTGCACTACGGGATGATGCCCGTTGAGCAGCACGTTGGGGTTGAGTAGGCGCAGGTAGTCGCTCGTGCCGTTGGGATAGTTGAACCACTGGCGAATCTGCGCACCCGTATCTCCCATAAAAAGACCGGGCAGCGAAGCGATGAGCGTGGGCGCCCAGGCGACCATAAGCACCAGGAAGGGCCCGGCAAAGGGATGGACCGAGAGCACGGCGTGAGTCACACGCCATACGCGGCCAAAGTGCGCTTCGGAAAACGGAATGCGCCGAGAGCTCAGCCAATCTAGACACTCAAAGGCAAGGTAGAAGGCAACGATCGCCAGGAGCATCCAGCCCGCGCCGCCAATCCAGGCGCAGATGATGCGAGCTTTATCGCCAAGGACAATCTCGGCCGAGTCGGTGAGATCGTAGCTGCGGCCGAACACCATGCAGATGGCAAAGAACAGCGACGGCAGAATGACCGATGGACGCCAGGTGTCGCCACGGCCAAAGAACACGTAGCGAAACGGCAAGGTGAGCAGGCAGGCAAGTGCAAGCAGCATGACCGCGTCGGTATGGCCGGCAAACGAGAGGAGCACCTCGTAGCACACGTACAGCATGCCCGAGGCTTTGGGGTCAATCGCCAAGACTGCGTTGCTCGACACCGGGGCAGGATCGATGGAAAACGCCGTGGTCGCCAACAGCGCGAGCAAAAATGCGATGAGCGTCTGCTTGGCGGGGTAGCGCTTAAACCAGACGATGCGGGCAGCGTCGCGCGCAGCCGTTGTGGAGAGGTCGGAATCCTTCACAGTCCGAAAGCCTTTCTAGAAACCTGCCAAAAAGGGACAGGTTTATTTTGGCAGGTTTTATCTGGGGAAACGTTACGGTTCTGTCATCGTCGCCCAGCGAACCACCACAAAGGTTCCTGTCCCCTTTGTGGTGGTTTTGGTGGTTAGGCGTCCAGGTAGACGCGCTGGGGCTGGTTGCGGCGACGAGCAAAGATGATGAGCGCCAGGCCCGCGATTACGAGCGGCAGGCTCAGCAACTGGCCCATGGTGATAACGCCACCCAGTAGATAGCCCAGCTGCGCATCGGGCACGCGCACAAACTCAATGAGGAAGCGGACGATGCCGTAACCCATCACAAACACGCCCATAAACGTGCCTTGGGGCAGTAGCGGCTTTTTGCGGCTGAGCACCTGCAGAATGCAAAAGAGCACGATGCCCTCAAGAAATGCCTCGTAGAGCTGGGAGGGGTGACGCGGCATATCGCCCGCGGTGCCACCGAAGACCACGCCCCAGGGCAGATCGGTCGGCTTGCCCCACAGCTCACCGTTGACAAAGTTGGCACAACGGCCCAGGCACAAGGCCAGCGGGGCGCCGATCACGGCAAGGTCGGCGATGGTCCAGGCGTCGAGCTTATACATGCGGCACACGATGATGCCGCCCAAGATGCCACCGACCAGGCCACCGTGGAAGCTCATGCCGCCCTCGTTGGTGGCAAAGATCTCGAGCGGGTGAGTCCAATAGTAGCCATCGCCGTAAAAGACGACGTAGAACAGGCGCGCGCCGATGATGAGGCCAAAGACCGCGCCGACCACGACGCTCGTCAGGTCATCGATCGTGATGTCGAAGCCCCAACGACGCTGCGTGCGGTACATAACGACCGCCGTGAGCAGGGCGCCGACCACGTAGGCCAGGCCGTACCAGTAGATGGTGATGGGACCCGCCGAGATCGCAACGGGGTCAAGCATATGGTAGAGGTCGTTGAGCATATCGATCCCCCTGCTCCCTACATACAAATGCGGCCGCGGGCCTTGCGCTCGCAGCCGCATATCTGGGCGTAACGTCTATGCGGAGCGTACCGTCCGCAGCTTTCGCATCTTAGAACGGCGCGTACTCGTCGTACAGGTCCTCGGCCTCGCCGGAAGCATTGACCTGCTCAACGCGGGTAACGCCGGGCACGTGCTCCTTCAGGATGCGCTCGATACCCATGGAAAGGGTCAGCGAGCTCATGGGGCAGCCGGCGCAGGCGCCCTGCAGCTCCAGCTTGACGACACCCTCGTCGTCGACGCCCACATACTCCATATCGCCGCCATCGGCCTGCAGGTTGGGGCGAATCTCTTCAAGAACCTTCTTAAGCAGCTCTTCGTTAACAGCCACAGGGGCTCCTTTCTCACAATAACGCGGGCGCGCCCGCGGACAGAAGCTATGTTACTACAGCCATGTACCCGCTCACGAGCCGTCCATGCGCGCAGACGCGACTTTCACGAGTAGTCAATTTGGGACGGGGCTCTTTTGGCTGTTTTGCCGCCAGCTGGCGTTGGCACGCGCTACTGCCGAGCCTGTCCCCCGGTACCAATCTGAACATCGACGATAACCTGGCGGTAGCTGATGCCGCAAGAGTCGAGAATGCGGCGGCTGATACGGCCGTCATCGGTGTCGGCATACTTATTGTCCAGGTAGACGACCTCGCCCACACCCACCTGCGCCAGGATCTTGGCGCAGTCATGGCACGGGAACAGCGTGACGTAAACCGTGGAACCCTCGAGATCCTTGAGCGAGCCACGGTAGTTGAGCACGGCGTTGGCCTCGGCATGGACCACGTAGTTGTGCTTGTCCTGCAGCGGGTCGTCGCTCGTACCCCACGGGAAAAAGTCATCGTTGAGCGCCGAGGGTGTACCGTTGTAGCCCACCGAAAGGATGCGGTGGTTGGTGTTGGCGATGCACGCACCCACCTGCGTGTTGGGGTCCTTGCTGCGGCGCTGCGCGGCGATGGCCACGCTCATAAAGAACTCGTCCCAGCTAATGACGTCCAGGCGCTTGCCTGACGAAGTTTGATGAAGATCGTCCGACATGGCAGACACCTCCGTAATCGCAATAGTTTGACCCATTGTAGCAGGTGAAAGGTGGAGGCATTTGTCCCACCGGCGCCCTCACTTTTACACGCGGCGGGGCTTTTGGTTGATGCGGTAGAGCTCGGCGAGACCCCGCAGCGTCAGCGCGTCGTCTACCGTCAGGCTATGGCCGACCAACGCCGCGAGCGCCTCGGCATCATCGCCGGTGATGATGATGGGCACGCTGCCCTCGCCCGCCGCCTTGGTCGAGCGCATCTCGGCAAGCACCATATCGAGCATGCCGTCGATGCGGGCCACCTCGCCCAAGACCACGCCCGAGCGCATGGCCTCGCGCGTGTTGCGACCGATCACATGCGTGGGTGCCGAGGGCTCGACCTGCGGCAGGCGCGCCGCAGCGGCCGAAAGCGAGCGGGCGCCAAGTGCCAGACCCGGCGCGATGACGCCGCCGACAAAGGTTCCGCGCGTATCGATGACCTCGATATTGGTCGTCGTGCCCAGGTCGATCACGATGCACGGAGAGCCGTAGACGGCACGGGCCGCCACGGCATCGGCGATGCGGTCGGGGCCAATCTCGGCCGGGTCGTCGTAGTGCACGGGCATGCCGGTCTTGAGGCCCGGCCCCACGGTGAGCACGCGCCCCGTGCAGGTACGGGAAAGAGCCGCCTTCCACGGGCGCTCGAGCGCCGGCACCACGCAGCTCAGCACGGCCGCCGTGGGCACGAGCGCGCCGGGCATGCCCGCATCAGCCGCCAGCGCGGCCATGACTTGAGCGAGCCTCATGCGAGCCTCATCGGCCGTGATGCTCGACGGCGTCGTGATCTCGCACGTCGCAAGCGGACATTCCTGCGCCGCGGCCGAATCCTCGGCAAACAGGCCAAAGCGAATGAACGTATTGCCCACGTCGACCGTCAATATATATGCGCACCCATTAAGCATCGTCGGCGCTCCTTTCGTCTGTCCAGCAGTATATCGCCTACCTAAACCAGTCATCCCAAAATGACTAGCTTGCCGCTATACTGGTGCGCGGTCGCGCGCGAGCTCACGCGGCGGCCCTTGGTAACCCGACTTCCCGCGCCGTATCCGTAGCGGCGCTCCCGGGGGAAGCGGATATACGCAAAGGAGTTCTATATGAGCAATCCCTCGAACCGCGCTTCGATGCGCGGGCAACTCACACTGCGCGGCGTCGTCATCGGCGTCCTTGGCTGCGTGATCATCACGGCAAGCTCGGCCTACACCGCCCTCAAGATGGGCGCACTCCCCTGGCCGATTATTTTCGCTGCCGTCATCTCGCTGTTCTTCCTGAAGCTCATGGGCAACGCCAGCCTCAACGAGGCCAACGTCACCCACACCATCATGTCCGCGGGCGCCATGGTCGCCGGCGGTCTGGCGTTTACCATCCCGGGCGCCTGGATGCTGGGCTACGCCGATCAGATCAGCTGGCTCGACATGTTTATCGTGGCGCTCGCCGGCACCATCTTGGGCCTTCTGGCCACCGCGCTCATCCACCGCCACTTTATCGTGGACGCCGCACTGGAGTTTCCCACCGGCAACGCCGCAGCTCAGACCTTGCGCGCGACCGAGGCTGGCGGCAAAACAGGCAAGCAGCTCTTTGGCTCCATGGCCGTCGCCGGCATCTACAGCGTGCTTCGCGACGCTCTGGGCGTGGTGCCCAGCATGCTGTGCACGCTCAATATCCCCGGCGTGACCTTTGCCATCTATAACTCGCCCATGCTGCTCTCCATCGGCTTTTTGGTGGGCTTCGCCCCGGTCGCCTTCTGGTTTGCCGGCGCGCTGCTGGGTAACTTTGGCATCATCGTGGGCGGCACCGCTGCCGGTCTATTCGACGTTGTGACTGCGCAGGGCATCGTCAAGTCCCTCGGTATGGGCCTCATGATGGGCTTTGGCGTCGCCGTCGTCCTCAAGGACATCCTGCCACAGGTCGCCGGTATCGTCCGCGGCCTCGCCGCCGACAGCTCCACCGACACCGACGAGCAGTCGCTCATCTCGGGCTCCCTTAAGCTCGACGCCGGCATCATCGGCCTGGGCACCGCAGCCATCGCCGTGATCATCGCCATCGTGCTCGACCTTGGCCCCGTTCCGGCCGTCATCGTGACGCTGTTCACCTTTGTCACCACCATCATGAGCGCGCAGAGCTGCGGCCAGACGGGCATCGACCCCATGGAGATCTTTGGACTCATCGTCATGCTCATCGTGGCGGCCTTTGCACAGATCGCCCAGGTCAAGCTGTTCTTTATCGCTGGCATCGTGGCCGTGGCGTGCGGCCTTGCGGGCGACGTCATGAACGACTTTAAGGCCGGCGCCGTGCTGGGCACCAACCCGCGCGCACAGTGGATCGGCCAGGCCATCGGCGGCATCGTGGGCGCCCTGGTCGCCGCCGCCGTCATGGTCGCGCTCGTCACTGCCTATGGTCCGAACGCCTTCGGTCCCGACAAGAGCTTTGTGGCCGCGCAGGCAAGCGTCGTCGCCACCATGGTCTCGGGCATCCCGAGCGTGCCGTGGTTTGCGGGCGGCTTTATCGCCGGCATCGTCATGTACTGGCTCGGCATTCCGGCCATGATGATCGGCCTGGGCGTGTACCTGCCGTTCTACATGTCGCTCACGGCATTCCTGGGCTCCTGCGTCAAGCTCGCCTACGACAAGTGGGCCGCGCACCGCGACGCCGCCGCCGGCCTTTCGAACGAGGAGAAGGCCGCCAAGGACGCTGCCTTCCAGGAGCAGGGTCTGGTCGTTGCCAGCGGCCTGCTGGGCGGCGAGTCCGTCGTCGGCGTTATCCTGGCGTTTGTCTCCGTGGGCTTAAGCCTGCTGGGCTAAGCTGAGCAGCTGCTCGACAGCAACCATATTGCCTACGGCTTGCCCGGTCGGTAGCTTCTGCGGCTGCTGACCGGGCTTTTTGATATCGAAACAAAGAAAGGCCGGCGCGCTGCGT